>ERZ761610.635-NODE-635-length-25275-cov-245.592704_pt1 | contig 25275 bp, 24 predicted proteins | sample MGYA00512164_ERZ761610 | MGnify/ENA primary metagenome ERZ761610 (study PRJEB28899, sample SAMN02850038) | bioreactor sludge metagenome | biome: EBPR Sludge; feature: EBPR Bioreactor; material: flocular biomat | place: Australia: Thorneside Wastwater Treatment...
GCCTGATCGATCGGCAGATGGTGGTACGGCTTCTGCGCGGGTCGTACCTGCGTGCGGGTGACGCGCTGCAACTCGAGGCCCCAGAGACTCATCGCCTCGGAGATGACGATTGCCTCGCCACCGTTGAGGCAGCCGTCGGCATTGGCGATATCGACGATCGCGCCAAGGGCCTGCTGCTGCAGGTCCGGTGACCGGATGTCGTCGAGCAAATGATCGATGAGTTCACGGTCAAGCTCGATCTGTCCAACGTTCGGCGCGCGAGCACACTGCATCAGATCATCGCAGAACTCATGGATCACCCGATCGAGGGTTGCCGGGGAGATATGCAGCCGGTCGCAGATGCCATGCTGGGAAAGCGACTCGATCTCCCTGTTGTCGAGCGCACCATCGGCGAGCAGGGCGAGGGCAACGACTCGCGACATGGCTTCAGCGCTGTCGGTGGTGTAGTGACGCATTTGTTTCTCCTTGATTGGCTGATTCGACTTGCATCCGCAGAATGGCTGCGGACGACACAACTATGGGTGCTGGGAGCCACGAAGTCCAATAAGATATAATTGGAAATTGAATTAGTTTGGGCTTATGCATGCCGCGACGCAGAATCACTTTCCGCCAACTCGAGAGCTTCGCCGCCGTCGCTCGCCACCGAAGCTTTTCGAAAGCAGCCGAAGAGCTTCATCTGACACAGCCGGCGGTTTCCCTGCAGGTGCGACAGATCGCCGAAAGCGTTGGTCTGCCGCTGTTCGAGCAGGCAGGTCGGGCGCTCGTACTGACCGAGGCCGGCGAGGAAACGCTGCAAATGGCGCGGGCGCTGGATGACGTGTGGACGAGCTTCGAGGCAGCCATCGCGGATCTCAAGGGCCTGAAACGCGGTCGGTTGCGCGTCGCGCTGGTGACGACGGCGAAGTACTTCCTGCCGCGGCTGGTAGGTGACTTCTGTCGTCGCCATCCGGACGTGCATGTCGAACTCGAGGTTGCCGATCGCGACCACATCGTCGCCCGCATGCGGGCCAATCAGGACGACTTCTACGTGATGGTCTATCCGCCGGAAGACCTGCAACTGAAGACCTATCCGCTGGTCGACAACGAACTGGTGGTCATCGCACCGCTCGGGCATTGGGGCGCGGGGCGACGACTGCAGCTGGCCGAGCTTGGCGGTGAGCGCTTCATCTTCCGCGAAACAGGCTCCGGTTCGCGGAAGATGATCGAGAATCACCTGGCGAAGTTGGCGATCAGGCTGGACATCAGGCTGACGGTCAGCAGCAACGAGGCGATCCGCGAACTGGTTGCCAGCGGCGCCGGGCTCGCGGTTCTCTCGCGCCAGGCCCTGACTGCCGATCCGGGGCAGCAGGAACTGTGCATTCTCGATGTCGAGGGATTCCCGTTGCGCCAGCCATGGCTGATCGTGCACCGGAATTCGAAGCGACTGTCGGTGCCGGCAAGGGCCTTTCTCGAGCAACTCCTCGCACGGCCACGGACGCACGCGTCGGAGGCTACAGGTGGCGACTCGACAGTGAGCTGAGCCGCTCGGCGTCGCCGTGAGTTCCCGTTCGCGCCGATCATCGGCGAAAGCGCTCTTTGCCTACGTCGTCGGTCGCGCGCCGGAGCCGGCAGAGCCGGCTGCCGGTACCTGCGCCACCCCATACTTGCGCGCCACGCGCTGGTAGAGTTCGCGCGCCGAAATCACCCGAACGTTGCGCATGTCCTTGGCTTGCGCCATCTGCAGGTAACGCAGGCCGCGCCTCGCGAGGTCGGCGTCCCAGCCCTTCTGTTCGAGGAGGGTGAAGATCGCTTTCGTCGCATTGACCAGGAACTGCAGATTCGGCACCCGTTCTGCGGCCTCGATCAGCAACTTTACCGAACCCTCGACGTCACCCTTGCGGGCAGCCAGAACGCCGCGATTGTTCAGCTCGACGATCTCCTTGCCGACTTCCGCAAGCAGTGCCTGACCGTCCTCTTCCTTGCCCGCCTTGGCGTAGATGCTCTGTACCTTGGCAATCATGTTGCGGTCTTCATGATTCTCGGCAGCCACTTGGCGGAATATGTCTCGCGCCTCCTCTTCCTTGCCCGTGGCAAGGCACGCCTGGGCGAGGTCGAGGGTGAGCGCCTGCGACAGCAGCGAACCCTTGCCAGCCTCCTTCAGTACCTGGCTCAGCTGTAGCGCCTGCTCCACGGTTTCCTGTGCCTTCGCCGGGTTGCCTTCCCGGTTGGCGCACAGCGTTTCCATCACCAGTGCGGCCAGCTCGCCCTGCTTGCTGCCTCGCCAGTCGCGTCGCAGTTGGGCGGTGATCTTGTGCGCCCCGTCGGTCTGGCCCCGGTCGAGCAGGACTCGGGAGAGGTTCGTGTAGTCGTCGACATTGCTCAGGGTCGATCCGCGACGTCGATCCAGCACCCTGCCGTAGGCCTTCTCGGCCGTCTGCAGGTCATTGTTGCGCACCGCCAGATCACCCACCAGCCGCTGTCGCGAGGCGTTGTTGGGCGACTTCGCCGCTGCCTGCAGCAGGACTGCCTGCGCTTCAGCGAGGTTGCCCATTTCTTCGCGGACCTCGGCGAGGAAATCATAAGCGGCGGTAAAATCCGGGAAGTCCTCGACCAGCGACTGACCGAGAGTCTCGGCTTCCGCCAGCTGCTGCTGATTGCGATGGGCGATCGCCAGTCCCATGCGGGCCCATGGCAGTACGCGTTGCGCGAGCACCTGCTGGTAGACCACCTGCGCGTCGGCAGGTCGGCCGAGGACGTTGAGGATCTCGCCCTTGCAGCGCAGCAGGTCCATGAGGAAACCGCTGTCCTGGCCCAGGAGGCGGTCGCAGGCAAGCAGGGCCTGCGCGTAGGCTCCGTTGTCCAGGTGGTCGAAAACGGCAGCCAGGAACTGCTTCTTGTAGACCGCGCGCAGCAACCGGCCGCGGAGTTCGTCAGCGGTGAAAGGCTTGATCAGATAATCGTCGGGAGCAAGCTCAGCCACCGAGACGACGTTGTGGTAGGTGCGTTCGCTGGTGACGATCATGAAGACGGTGGCCAGCCGTACCAGGTGCTGCTGCCGCAACTCGTCGAGCAGTTGCTGACCGTCACGTCCGTCCTCGAGCTGGTAGTCCGAGAGAATGATGTCAAAACTGTTGGCCTTGACCTGCCGCAGAACCTCTGCCGAAGTGCCAGCGGTATGGACGGTGGTGATGCCGATCGAAGAGAGCATCGTCCGCAGGGTGCTGCGGGCATTCGGGTAACGATCGATCAGCAGCGCTCGTTTGCGAACGAGATCGCTGCCGAGCTTGTGCAGGAGGTCAGCGGTGGTATCCGATGGGTTCATGGCGGTACCTTACCCGACAGTCCAGGGTGTATCAAGCATTGTCGGGGTTCTCCGCCCGCGGGCATGATTCGTGCTCGCACCGGTGGTCGGGAAACGCCTGTGGCGAGCTGCGCGACTGCCGGTGATGGTAAGATATTGCGTTGCACAAGTGGCGGCGGGCGGACAGTGGCGCGCCCGGTTCAGGATCAACGCGTCGACAGGAAGGCAATGACCGAACAACAGGCAGACAAGGGTTCCATCCAGGTGATCGAGCGCATGATGTCGCTGCTCGAGGTGCTGGCCAGCCTGCCGGAACCAGCGAGCCTGAAGGCGCTGGCGCAGACCACCGGTCTCCACCCTTCGACGGCGCATCGAATCCTGGCAGCGATGACGAGTTCAGCCCTCGTCGAGCGACAGGACAGTGGCACCTACTCGCTCGGTATCCGGCTGCTGGAACTCGGCAACATCGTCAAGTCGCGCATCAGCATCCGGCAGGTGGCGCTGCCCTACATGCAGCAACTGCACGAGTCGATTGGCGAGGCGGTCAATCTGGGCGTTCGCCACGAGGACGAGATCATCTACGTCGAGCGGACTTCGAGTGGTCGCTCGCTGTTGCGCGTGGTCTATCTGGTTGGCGGGCGTGCTCCGCTGCACCTGACCTCCGTCGGCAAGCTGTTCCTGGCGGCCGATAGTCCGGCGGATGTACGTGCCTACGCGCGGCGGACCGGATTGCCGGGAAAGACCCCGCATTCGCTGACCCGCCTCGACAGTCTGGAAAGGGAGCTCGACTGGATCCGCCGGCACGGCTTCGCTTCCGACAACGAGGAAGCGGAGATCGGCTTGCGCTGCATTGCCGCGCCGATCCGCAATGACGAGGGTCAGCTCGCCGCCGGTCTGTCGGTTTCGGCACCGAGCGAGCGCCACGATCCAGACTGGGTGACGCCGATCAGGGCGACGGCGAGCAGGATCGAGCAGGCTCTCGGCTATCGGCAGCCGTTGCCAGCGTGAGGGTCAGCTCGGCGCCGGGCAACGGCAGCAGGCGTCGCCCCCGGTCGTTGCAGGAGGACGGCGTGGCTGCGTCCCGACGTCCTCGCGCCAGCCGTGGCACGACGTAGTTCGCAGCCGTTGTCCTCCGGCGACCTTCTGCGCCAGGGTCGACCTTCGAAGCTGCCATGACCAGCGCCCGGGCTGTCATTCCGCCGCATTGCCACCCCCTGGGCAATGCTTGCCAAACTCCTGACGCGCTTCAACCCGCTCCCATCATGCGCCCCACACCCTCGATGCTGCCATTCCTCTTCGTCTTTCTCTGGAGCACCGGCTTCATCGGCGCCAAGTTCGGCTTGCCCTACGCCGAACCCCTCACCTTCCTGCTCGTCCGCTATCTGCTGGTTCTCAGCCTGATGACCGGTCTGGCACTGGCGACCAGCGCGCCGTGGCCGAGCGACGGACGCCAGTGGCTTCATATCGGCGTCTCCGGCCTGCTGCTGCACGGGCTCTACCTCGGCGGCGTGTTCATTGCCATCAGGCATGGCTTGCCGGCCGGTGTGACGGCCCTCGTGGTCGGCATGCAGCCGCTGTTGACGGCTGCCGGTGCCGGCTTCGTGCTCGGCGAACGGGTATCGGCACGGCAGTGGCTGGGGCTGGTTCTCGGTCTTGCCGGGGTGGCGCTGGTCGTGGCGAACAAGCTCGGCGACCTGCCGCTGACCGGAATGCTGCTGCCGGCCATCGCGGCACTGTTCGGAATCACGCTTGGCACCCTGTACCAGAAACGCTTCTGTCCGCACTTCGATCTGCGCAGCGGATCGGTCATCCAGTTCCTGCCGACTGCCGTCTGCACCGCGCTCGTCGCGTGGTTGACCGAAAGCATGCACATCGAGTGGACGATGCAGTTCGTCTTTGCCCTGCTCTGGCTGGTCCTGGTGCTTTCCTTTGGCGCCATCAGCCTGCTCAATCTGCTGATTCGCAGCGGTAGCGCCGTCAACGTCGCCAGCCTGTTCTACCTGACCCCGCCGACTACGGCCTTGATCGCCTGGCTGGTTTTCGGCGAGACGCTTGGCGGACTGGCGCTCGCCGGCATGGTGCTGGCAGTGGCCGGCGTCTACCTGGCACGGGTGCCGGCCCGATGAGGGACCCGGAATCGCCAGCGCTGCGCATCCTTGGCGTAGACCCCGGTTTGCGCGTCACCGGTTTCGGTCTGATCGAGAAGATTGGCAATCGGTTGCGCTACCTTGCCAGCGGCTGCATCCGGACGAGCGTCGACGACCCGCTGCCGGTCCGTCTGGGAACGATTCACGCAGGACTGCTTGAACTGGTGGCGAGACATCGCCCGGACGAGGCGGCGACCGAGATCGTCTTCGTCAACGTCAATCCGCAATCGACCTTGCTGCTCGGGCAGGCGCGCGGTGCAGCGATTACCGCACTCGTCGCGAGCGGGCTCGATGTCGCCGAATACACCGCCCTGCAGGTGAAACAGGCGGTGGTCGGCAACGGTCACGCGCACAAGGTGCAGGTGCAGCACATGGTGCGCCACCTGTTATCCTTGCCGGCAACTCCCGGTGCGGATGCTGCCGATGCTCTGGCCTGTGCCATCGCGCACGCACATGGCGGGCAGGGACTGGGAAGCCTGGCGGCCAACAGCCTGCAGGTTCGCGACGGCCGCTTGAGCATCAGAAGGAAGCGCAGTTAAATGAGGCGGAGTGAGCAATGATCGGCCGGCTGACAGGCATGCTGCTGGAGAAGAATCCCCCCCAGGTGGTCCTCGACGTGCAGGGCGTCGGCTACGAACTCGACGTGCCGATGAGCACCTTCTACAACCTGCCGGCGAACGGCGACAAGCTCAGCCTGCTGACCCACTTCGTCGTGCGCGAGGACGGGCACTTTCTTTACGGCTTTGCCAGCGAAGGCGAGCGCTTCGCGTTCCGCCAGTTGCTGAAGATCTCGGGCGTCGGCGCTCGCCTGGCGCTGTCGGTGCTCTCCGGCCTCTCGGTGGGTGAACTGGCAGCGGTAGTGGCCCAGCAGGAGGTTGGCCGCCTGACGAAGATCCCCGGCATCGGCACCAAGACGGCCGAGCGCCTGCTGCTCGAACTGAAGGGCAAACTTGCCGACGCGCTGCCGAGCAGCACCGTTGCCGCCGCTGGCGCACACAACGACATCCTCAATGCGCTGTTGGCGCTGGGTTACAATGAGCGCGAAGCGGCGAGCGCGACGAAGCAGTTGCCGGCCGGCATCAGTACCTCCGATGGCATCCGTCAGGCGCTCAAGCTGCTGTCAAGGGTCTGAATCGACGATGAATCCGAGCCACAAGCAACTGATCCAGATTGCGCTCGTCGCGTTATTGCTGACGGGCTGCATCGCCGTCCTGCTGCCCTTTACCGGCACCCTGCTTTTCGCCGTTGTCATTTGCGTCGTCACGCTGCCGATTCGCAACCGGCTCCTCACGCTTTGCCGCGGGCGCAGCAACCTGGCGGCGCTGCTGGTCTCCATCCTGCTCCTGTTGCTGCTCGTCGCACCAGTGGCCCTGCTCTCGGGCTCGATAGCGGATGGCGTCGAACTCGCCATCCGCTATCTCAAACCGCTGATGGAAGATGGGCTGCCGGTGGAGCCGCCGGCTTGGCTGGCCAGATTCCCGCTTGTCGGACGCGATGCTGCCGAGTACTGGCAGAAACTCGTTGCCAGCCGCGAGGAGATGAACGATCTCCTGCAGCAGTTCGTCGAGCCGACCCGCAACCTTGCCCTGGCGACTGCGGCCCTGCTGGCACAGGGGCTGCTGCAACTGCTGCTGGTCATCTTTTTCGTCTTCTTCATCTTTCGCGACGCGCACCTCTACGCCGATGCGCTGCATGTCGGTGGCCGGGCGCTTGCCGGCGACCTCGGCGAACGCATGCTGGCGCTGGTCGAGGGGACGGTCACCGGAGTCATGGTCGGCATCGTCGGCACCGCCGCGGCGCAGTCCGTGGTGGCGATGATCGGCTTCCTCATCGCCGGCGTTCCCGGTGTCCTGATCCTGACGGTCGCCATGTTCTTCCTGTCGATGGTGCCGGTGATCGGCGGCACCCTGATCTGGATGGGCGCCGCCATCTGGCTCTACAGCGAGGGGCAGACTGGCTGGGCGGTGTTCATGGTATTGTGGGGAATGTTCGGGATCAGCGGCGTCGACAACTTCATCAAACCCATCCTCATCTCGCGCAGTTCGAGCCTGCCATTGCTGCTGATCGTCGTCGGGGTGTTTGGTGGTGTGCTGGTCTTCGGCTTCATCGGGCTGTTTCTCGGTCCGACCCTGCTGGCGCTTGGTCAGGTCCTGATCCGTGAATGGCTGGCACACGCCGCTGCGCGATCGGTTGCGGGGGACGAGGGACTGCCGCAATGATCGAGACCGACGACCTCTCTGCGGTTCCGCTGGCGCGACTGGTGTCCGCCGCCTCGACCTCGTCCCAGGAGGAGGCCATCGAGCGCGCGCTGCGTCCGCGACGCCTTGGCGACTACGTTGGCCAGGCGAAGATCCGCGAGCAACTGACGATCTTCATCGAGGCAGCGAAGAAACGCAGCGACACGCTCGATCACGTCCTGCTCTTCGGCCCACCGGGCCTCGGCAAGACGACGCTGGCACACATCATCGCCGCCGAAATGGGCGTCAACCTGCGCTCGACCTCCGGCCCGGTGCTCGAACGCGCTGGCGACCTCGCGGCCATCCTGACCAACCTCGAGCCGCGCGACGTCCTGTTCATCGACGAGATTCACCGCCTTTCGCCAGTCGTCGAGGAGATCCTCTATCCCGCACTGGAGGACTTCCAGATCGACATCATGATCGGCGAGGGCCCTGCGGCGCGCTCGGTCAAGCTCGACCTGCCGCCGTTCACGCTGGTCGGCGCGACGACACGCGCCGGCATGCTGACCAACCCCCTGCGTGACCGTTTCGGAATCGTCGCCCGACTCGAGTTCTATACTCCCGAGGAGCTGAGCCTGATCGTCGCCCGCTCGTCGCAGTTGCTCAAGGTTCCTGCCGACGCAGCGGGTGCGCTGGAAATCGCCCGCCGCTCACGCGGCACGCCACGGATCGCCAACCGCTTGTTGCGGCGGGTACGCGACTTTGCCGAGGTCAGGGCGGCCGGTCACATCACGCACGAGGTGGCGGACGCGGCTCTGCTGATGCTCGAAGTGGACCACGGCGGCCTCGACGTCATGGACCGCAAGCTGTTGTCAGCAGTCATCGACAAGTTCGCCGGCGGCCCGGTGGGGGTCGACAACCTGGCGGCGGCAATCGGTGAGGCGCGCGACACGATCGAGGATGTGCTCGAGCCCTTCCTGATCCAGCAGGGCTTCCTGCAACGCACGCCACGCGGCCGCGTCGCCACCCCCGCGGTGTACCGACATCTCGGTCTGACGAGCCTTGGCGACCAGCCGCAGCCCGAACTCTGGCAGGTGCCCTGAGCAACGCCTGGAGCGGTCACAATCACTTACATTTGCCCACAGCATGCTGCCTTAGAATCCGTAGCGGCCATGAAATACCAGCAAGAAGCGACGACAGCCTTCCGTCTTCCGGTTCGTATCTACTACGAGGACACCGATGCCGCCGGGCTCGTCTACTATGCCAATTACCTGAAATACATGGAGCGCTGTCGCACCGAATGGCTGCGCTCGATCGGCCATCAGCAGACCGATCTGCTGCGTGATCCGGGGATCGCCTTCGTCGTTCGCAAGCTGACGGTCGACTATATCAAGCCGGCGCGGCTGGACGACGAGTTGATCGTCGGTCTCGAAGTGGAACGGCTCAGCCGCGCCCAGATCTTCTTTCGGCAGCACATCCGGCGCTACGAAGGAAGTATCGACCGGCCCTGGCAGGAACTGGTCGATGCCACGGTGCACATCGTCTGTGTGCATGCCGAGCGGCTGCAGCCGATGTCGATTCCCGCAATTCTGCGCAACAAACTGGAAGCACAGCAATGAATGTCTCGCAAGACCTGTCGATCCTGCACCTGATCCTCAACGCCAGCGCCGTCGTGCAGGCCGTGATGCTGCTGCTTGCCGGCGTCTCGTTCATGTCCTGGTACTACATCTTCCGCAAGTGGTTCACGGTCAAGGCGGCGCGGGCGCAGACGGAGCAGTTCGAGCGCGATTTCTGGAGCGGCGGCGATCTCAACAGTCTCTACCAGAGCGCGATCAACGATCGCCACAGCACCGGCAGCATGGAGCGCATCTTCGAGTCCGGTTTTCGTGAATTCACCAAGTTGCGCAGCCAGAAGAACCTCGACCCGAAGGACGTGATCGACGGTTCGCGACGGGCGATGCGCGCCACCTACCAGCGCGAGATGGACAGCATCGACTCGCATCTCGCGTTTCTCGCCTCGGTCGGCTCGGTCAGTCCTTATGTGGGCCTGTTCGGCACCGTCTGGGGGATCATGCATTCCTTCCGCGGGCTGGCGAACGTCGGCCAGGCGACGCTGGCGGCAGTGGCGCCAGGCATTGCCGAGGCACTGGTGGCGACGGCCATCGGCCTCTTCGCGGCGATTCCGGCGGTCGTCGCCTACAACCGCTTTGCGCACGAGATCGACCGCCTGTCATCGCGCTTCGAGTCGTTCATGGAAGAGTTCTCGAATATCCTGCAGCGGCAGATGAGGTAGAGCCATGCGTTCGCGTCGCCTGAAGAATGAGATCAACGTCGTCCCCTACATCGACGTCATGCTGGTGCTGCTGGTCATCTTCATGGTGACCGCACCGATGATGACCACTGCCACTATCGACGTGCCGTCGGTCGGCAAGGCTGCACAGCCACCGGCCGAAGCGCTGCAGGTGATCGTCCGGGCCGACCGGACGCTGGCATTGCTGGCGCCCGGCGGGAACAAAGAGCAGCCGCTGAGCCGCAGCGAGCTGGTGCAGGAGATCGCCAGCGCGCAGCGCCGAAACCCGGAACAGGCGGTGGTCATCGCAGGTGACAGGAACGTCAAGTACCAGGCGGTACTCGAAGTCATGGACGACCTCCAGCAGCAGCAGGTCAAGCGTATCGGCCTCCTCGTCCAGCCTTCCGGCAAGTGAGTCGCTGAGTCTTGGAAGCGGTCCAGACCTTCCCGCGGATGCCGCCGGATGACCCGGCGAAGTGGCCGTCGCTTGCCCTCTCTGCGACGGTGCACCTGTTGCTTCTCGCTGCCCTGTTTCTCGGCGTGCAGTGGAAGAGCAAGCCGCCGGCAGCGGTCGAGGTCGAAGTCTGGCGAGCCGCACCGGCGCCGACAGTCGTCGCGCAGCCTGATCCCAGGCCGGAACCGAGGCCGGAACCCCGGGTCGAGCCCAAGCCGGAGCCAACACCCAAGGCGGTTGCCAAACCCGAGCCCAAACCCGAGCCCAAACCCGAGCCCAAACCCGAGCCCAAACCCGAGCCCAGACCGCCGCCCAGACCCGAGCCGGTGCCGAAGGCAGTCGCCAAACCCGAACCCAGGCCGGAGCCAAAGCCACCCGTCAAACCCGACATCCCTTTGAAGGAGGAAAGGAAGCCGCTCAAGGAGCCGGTCAGGGAGCCAAAAGCGAAGGAGCCACCGAGCAAGGATGAGGCGAGGGTCAAGGAACCTCCGAAGAAGGACGAGCCGAAGACTCGCGAGCCGCCTCGCAGGGAAGAAGTCAAGCCGAAGGAGCCGCCGCGCAAGGAGGAGCCGAAGTCGAAGGAAGAGCCAAGACCGAGGGAGCCCGAGCGCCGCCCGAGCTTCGACGAGGAACTCAAACGCGAGCAGAAGCAGTTGCAGCAGCAGAAGGCAGCGCAGGAGCAGCGGGCGCGCGCCGACGCCGAGGCGCGTCAGCTCAGGCAATTGCAGGCTGAACAGGCTGCAGCCGAAGCGAAGCGCGGGCAGGCCGAGTACATCGAGAAGATACGCGGCAAGATTCGCGGCAACATCACGCTGCCGCCCAGCATCCAGGGGAATCCGCAGGCCGAGTTCGAGGTGACCCAGCTGCCCAACGGCGAAGTGCTGGAAGTCAAATTGCGTCGTTCGAGCGGCAACCCGGCCCTCGACGCAGCCGTCGAACGGGCGATCCACAAGTCTTCGCCGCTGCCGAAACCCGCCAAACCCGAACTCTTCGAGCGCGTTCTGAAGATTCCCTACAGGCCGCGCGACGACTAGCGACGCCGGCCGGACCGGCAGCATGGCAGTGAGCTTGACCGTTGAAGTGACAGCACAGCAACTTGATCTCTTCCTCGATTCGCGCGAGGTGGCGCTGGCCAATGAAGTGGTCGCCGCCTTGCGGACAGACGATTGCGCACGAGTGGCCGCGTCGATTGCTGCCCTGCGCGCGGAGGCGCCGGGACGAGCCGATCTGGCGGCTTTCGACGTCCTGCTCGGCTGCCTCGAAAAGCATCGCAACACCGACTTCACTGCACTCGACACCGGCAGCCTCGATCAGCTGGTCAGCGAGATCGACAAGCACGTTGCTCCTGCGGCGCAGTTCCTTGGTGGCGAAGCACCTGCCTTCCTGAACCGGCTCTGGAGGCGTCTGGCAGAAGCAGCCGCGACCTTCCCCTTCGACCGCGCTCGGCCGCACGCCCATGCCGCCGAGCTGTTTCTGCGTGCGCAAGCCCATGACGAAGCCGAGCAGGCGGCGCAGGCTATCGCCGGCGGCTGCAGGGAACCCGTGGTCCTGCGCTGGCGCGCACTCGCCCGCTACCGCACGGGCGGGCTGCCGGCAGCGCGCTGGCAGATCTTCTCGCTCGCCTGGTTCGCGGCCGAAACCTTGCCGCCCGTGCTCGGTGAACTCGCCGCGGCACAGCTCGACCTCGACTGGCGGCGCTTCCGGGCCGAGGCCGAGACGCCCGACGCGGCGTGGTTTCCGGCCTGGTGTCTACTGGCTCACCCCGAGCTTGCGTCTGCTCTTGCCGGTGAAATCTCGCCGGCGGTCGAGCAGGCCGCGCAAGACATCCCGGGCATGCTGGCCTATGTTGTGCTGACGGGAATTCTTGCCGTCGAGCAGCGGGGCTACAGCCGGGCCCTGGTCGAACAAAGGGCAAGGCTGCGAGCGATCGACACCGGCTTCTTTGCCGCCTACATGCAGTCGCGCATGGTCCGGCATCGCTAGCGGCAGCGATTGTCGCTGCCGGCATGGCAGTGCCCGTGGGCGACGGGATAACGTATCGTTACAAATCAGAAGCATCCATAGACGATATAATCGTGCATTCTGTGATGGACAGGCGCCATGTCTGGATTTGGAATCAAGCTGCGTTTTCTTCGTCTGGTTGCCCTCAGCGCATTTGCCCTGCTGCTGACGCCTGCCCATGGTCAATTGACGGTTGAAATCACCGGCGCCGGGGCCAACCGGATTCCGGTTGCGATTGCCGAATTCGGTGGCGAAGCGAGTTCCGCGCGGATCGTCACATCGGTTGTGCGGGCCGATCTCGAGCGAAGTGGCCTGTTCAGGATGGTCGATACCGGCGGCGTCGTGATGACCGAGGTGACGACTCCAGTCTTCGGAGACTGGAAGGGCCGCGGGGCCGATGCCCTTGCTGCCGGCAGCATCGGCGCGGGCGACAATGGTCGTCAGGAAGCACGCTTTCGCCTCTACGACGTCAACAAGCAGACGCCGCTCGGAGGTTCCGCCTTCGTCACCTCGCAGGCGATGTTGCGAGCCGCCGGGCATCGCATCGCCGACATCATCTACGAGAAGCTGACCGGTGAACCGGGGGTGTTTTCAACGCGGGTCGCTTATGTCGTCCGCGCCGGCGCGACCCGCTATGAGCTGCACATAGCGGATGCCGATGGCCAGAACGCGCAGGTGGCGCTGATCTCCAGAGAGCCGATCATCTCGCCTTCATGGTCACCCGACGGCGGCCGCCTGGCGTATGTCTCCTTCGAGAACAAGAAACCGGTGGTCTATGTTCACTCGCTGGCTTCGGGCAAGCGAGTCGTCGTCGCGAACTTCAAGGGGTCAAACTCGGCACCGGCCTGGTCGCCCGACGGGCGTCGGCTGGCAGTGGTTCTCAGCAAGGACGGTGGTTCGCAGATCTTCTTGGTCAATGCCGACGGCTCGGGAGCGCAGCGCCTGACGACCGACACGGCGATCAATACCGAGCCGAACTTCTCGCCCGACGGTCAGCATCTCTATTTCACTTCGGATCGCGGCGGCAGTCCGCAGATCTACCGCATGAGCGTCAGCGGCAGCGACGTGCAGCGAGTCAGTTTCGAAGGCACTTACAACGTCAGTCCGCGCATTTCGCCCGATGGCAGGTCGATGGCTTTCATCAGTCGGCGCGACGGTGGCTTTCGCCTGTCGGTGATGGATCTGGCGAGTCGCCAGGTGCAGGTGCTCACCGACTCGAACAAGGATGAATCGCCGACCTTCTCGCCGAATGGCCGGATGGTTCTGATCGCCACCGAGATGGGTGGCCGCGGGGTACTCTCTGCGGTCTCGCTCGATGGCCGCATCAAGCAGCGCCTGTCCATTCCCGCGGGTGACGTCCGCGAACCGGCATGGGGCCCTTTCAACCGCTGACAACGCATTGTGACTTCGAACATAGCGCAGGAGAAATTCATGAAACAACTCGTCATCCCGGCCGTGCTGGCCATTCTGGTCGCTGCCTGCAGCTCGACGCCGGAGGGCGGTGATCAGGCTGGCGCCCCGGTCGAGTCCCGCGCTGGTGGCCCGTCGGTGGCCACGGTGACCACGGGTGGCGTTGATGGCGGCAGACTGCCGGCCGTTCTCACCGATCCAAAGAGCATTCTCTCCAAACGCAGCGTGTATTTCGATTACGACAGCTATGAAGTGAAGGCGGAATACAAGGATCTGGTGGCGGCGCATGCCAAGTTTCTCACCGAGAATCGTCAGTTCAAGATGCTGATTCAGGGGAATACCGACGAGCGCGGCAGTCGCGAGTACAACTTGGCACTCGGCCAGAAACGTGCCGACGCGATCAAGAAGATGATGGCCCTGCTCGGCGCTCGTGAAGACCAACTCGAAGCGGTAAGCCTTGGCGAGGAGAAGCCAAAGAATGAAGGCCGCAGTGAAGCCGCCTGGGCCGAAAACCGCCGCGGTGACATGCTGTACAGTGGCGAGTTCTAGAGTGTCGGGCCCGTCGCTGCCGTCGCGCTCGGCGCGAGTGGCCCGTCTGCTGGCGCTTCTTGGCCTGTGCGCGGCAGCGCTCGTGATCCGGCCGGCACAGGCGGGCCTCTTTGACGACGACGAAGCCAGGCGGCAGATCAAGGACCTGGCGATCAAGACCAACGAACGCCTCGACTCGTTCGCCAAGGGACAGATCGAGCTGGCAAATCAGATTCAGGCGCTGCGCGACGAGAATGCTCGTCTGCGTGGTCAGGTCGAGACGCTGAGCTTCGAACTCGACGCGGCGCGCAAGCGGCAGCAGGATTTCTACGTCGATCTCGACGGACGGCTGCGCAAGCTTGAACCGCAGCCCGCGGCTGGCAACGAACCGAAGCAGCCGGCGGACGAGGGCAGGGCGCCTGTCGAAGCTCCGAAAAAGGCGGCCAGCGACCCGGCGGCCGAGGCACGTGAGTACGAAGCGGCACTGAACCTGTTTCGCGCCAACAAGCTGAAGGAGGCGGCGGCAGCTTTCGACGCGTTTGCGCGTGCGCACCCGGACAGCAGCCTGACGCCGAACGCCTTCTACTGGCTCGGCAATGCCCAGTATTCACTGCGTGACTGCAAGAAGGCGATCGACGCCCACCGCGTGGTGGCCAGCAAGTGGCCAGCCAACTCGCGGGCACCCGAAGCCTTGCTCGGCATCGCCACCTGCCAGCAGGAACTGGCCGACGCCAAAGGCGCGAAGGCGACTCTCGAGGCCGTCGTGGCCAGATATCCGGACAGTGCCGCTGCGACCACCGCCAGACAGCGCCTGAAGAAGTAGGCTCGTAGTGGCCTCGGCCAGAGAGCATGTGCTGCAGGTCAGCGAGATCTTTCTTTCCCTGCAGGGTGAAAGCTCGCGCGTTGGCTTGCCCACCGTCTTCGTTCGCCTGACCGGTTGCCCGCTGCGCTGCCACTGGTGTGACACGGCATACGCCTTCCATGGTGGCCGCGCGATGGCGCTGCCGGAAGTACTCGCCGAGGTCGCGCGTCACGGCGTCCGTCACGTCTGCGTCACGGGTGGTGAGCCCCTGGCGCAACGAAGCTGTCCGAGTCTGTTGCGCCATCTTGGCGACGCTGGTCATTCGGTGTCACTCGAGACTTCGGGTGCGCTGGACATCTCCGGTGTTGACCAACGGGTGTCGCGCATCGTTGACCTCAAGGCTCCCGGCTCCGGCGAATGCAGGCGCAACCGGTGGCAGAACCTGGCCTTGCTGACTTCATCCGACGAAGTCAAGTTCGTCCTGCGCGACCGGGTCGACTACGAGTGGGCTCGCGGCGTCGTTGTCGAGCGCAGTCTGGCGGATATCTGTCCGCTGCTCTTCTCGCCGGTCGCCGGCGAACTGCCACCGGCCACCCTGGCCGGATGGATCGTCGAGGACCGCTTGCCGGTCCGCTTCCAGTTGCAACTGCACAAGGTCCTCTGGGGCGACGAGCGCCGCCGCTGACACGGCGACCGCCGGCAGCCCGGCAGCGAGCGGGCTGCCGGCGGTCTGGCAGTCATGCCCGCTCAGGCGCGCGCAGGAAGTGGTGCGGAACCGAGTTGCGGGTGCCGAGTCGGATCCGCGAGACCCGCCATGCGCTTCCGGCTGCCTCCGGATCCCGCGGCGCACGCCGCTACAGGAGGTTGCGGTGCCGGAGTCAGGCTCGCAGCCATTCCCGCCACGGTTCGTCCGGCTTGAACGCCAGAACGCGGCCCTCGTGCTTGTCGGCAATCAGCACCGCGCCTGCGGCGAACAGTGCGCAATCCGCTTTCGCCACTGCGACTGCGCAGGGCGCGCGCAGACCGGCATGCCGCAGCATCCCGATCGTCCGGCCACCGTGGGAGACGAAGCGCAGAGCGCCCGCCTGCAGTCCTGTGGCGTCACCAAGCTCGGCGACGACAAAACCCTGCCCGACGGCGTCGAAATCATCGAAGAGCTTCAGCGGTGCGATCTCGATGACCTCCGAGGGGCCGGCGCTGCCATCCGCATTGATCGGCACACGGCCGAGAACGGAAGAACTCAGGCCATTGCCCGTGTAACAGAGGCTGCCGTCGATCAACTTCAGGCCGTTTGGTCTGCAGCCCGGCGGACGGCACCAGATTTCCGCCCTGGCCGCCGTTCCTGCCGCGACATCCGTCGCTACGCGGTAGATGGCTGCCGCGAGGCCCGGGGCGCTGTTGGCAACGTAGAGCATCCCGGTGCGGGAATCGATGGCGATACCATTTGCCAGAACATTGGCAGGCAGTCCGCCGGCTACGACATCGTGCGGCAGCGATGCCAGTCGGTCAGTGAAGGCGAGCGGCGTCCGCCTGAGGTCACAGCGGAGGATCCACGATTCGACACGAAAGGTGAACGCCGCCATGTAAAGCTGCAGCAAGCCCCGGGCCGTCTGCTCGACGTCATTGACGTCGCTGAGGACCGTCCGCACGAGTGGATTGTCGCTGTGATCGACCCGTGCACAGGCGAGGTAGAGGTGATCGCCGTCCGTCGTGATGCCGTTCTTCATGCAGGGACCCGGCACACCATCGACCGCGAGTTCGACACGCCTCTTGTCGCAGACCCCGCCAGTGGACGCAACCAGTTCGTACACGCCGTCGCGCGCACTGACGAACAACCGCTGGTCCTGTGTCAGGAGCAAGCTTTCGACATTCGATAGTTGGCTGCAAAGCGTTCGCAGGGAACCGCCGACGGGTGAGGGTTGTGATAGGAGAGATGCGTACAATGGGATCATGGAGAACCTCTGGAGTAGACTCCTGCGACCCTGAGCCGCTGCGCCGGGTGGGAGCCGCTGATATCAGCCGCTGCTCGCCGCGTTGCATCGGTCTTGATGAACGTGTGTCCTAGCAAGCCGATTGTCCGTCCGCAGGATGGTCCCTACCAATAGTTTTTACTTATGCGACGGCGCCTCGCTTCGCGCGACAGTAGCCTTCCCGCGCCGACGGATTCGTCGCTGCCCGTGCTGGCCCCGTCCCACTGTAGTACGATGGGCGCCTCGTGGGGCCTTTTCCTCAGTTCGGTCAGCGAGATGGCGACGGCAGCCGACTGTGGCGGCAGAAGGCGGGATGGTGCCGCAGCGATGGCGTCCGGGCCGATCGTCCCGGCTGATGGCGGTGGCTCCCTGTCTGGAATCTCATGCTCAATGCACGGTCCTTGATCCGCGTGCGCGTTGCACTCGGGAACGATAGCGAGGCGGTTCCCGGGGTCGTCCCGGCCCTGGTGATGATCGTTCCGCCGTCCCCTCGACCTGCCCGATCCCGTCGCGGCGAGGCGGGCATGCGACTGCCTGCTGGGCAGCATCTGGCCAGGCAGTGCGTCATCGCTAGGCGGCTGCAGTCTCTCCCTGTGACCCTGCATCGGGGTGCCGACCTGCCGCGCGGCTTGCGGGCCGGTCTTCGGGGGCGACGACAGGGGGTGTCGAAGCGCCGGCGAACGATGTTGCGTCAGCCGTTGCCGCCCGCCGGCGGTCTGCATCGGCAGGGGGCCCGCGGTGCGTAGGCTGCTGCCCGAGCGTCTCTCGAACACCCTGATCGATATGCCGCGACGGAACAAGCAGGCATTGATGCTGGCCGGTGACGCCGCCCTGCTGATTGCTTCGTTGTGGGCCGCCTATGCCCTCCGACTGGGTGAATGGTTCCAGCCGAACCGCTCACAACTGGCCCTGATGGCCATCGCTCCGTTACTGGCGATGCCGGTTTTTTTGAAGATGGGGTTGTATCGCTCGGTGATCCGCTACCTCGGCGAGCAGGCACTGTGGTCGGTGGTGAAGGCCATGTCGCTGGCGGCGCTGCTCTGGGCCGGGCTGGCGTTCATGACGCAGATGACGGGCGGCCAGGGGGTTCCACGCGCGGTTCCGCTGCTTTACTGGCTGCTCGGTACCGTTTTGGTCGCCGGTTCGCGCTTTTCAGCCCGCTGGCTCTTGTGGTTTCCGGTCCGCAGCCGCTTTGCCGGACGCCAGGTGCTCATCTATGGCGCAGGTGAGGCGGGAAGGCAGCTTGCTGCTTCGCTGCGTCGGGGCCGGCATCTTTTTCCCGCAGGGTTCCTCGACGACGATGCAACGCTGCAGGGCAAGGACATGGGGGGGCTGCGGGTGTACGCGCCCGAGCAGCTCGAATCGCTGATCAACCGCTTCGATATCCACGATGTCATCGTCACCCTGCCGTCCGCGTCCAACGCCCGCCGCCGTGAAGTCGTAGCCGAGCTCGAGCAGCATCCGGTACGGGTGCGCATCCTGCCGTCGCTGACCGACATCGCCAGCGGGCGGCATCTGGTCAACATGGTGCGCGAAGTCGACATTGGCGACCTGCTCGGGCGCGACCCGGTGGCGGCCGATCCCGCGCTGCTTGGCCGCTGCGTGCGCGACAAGGTGGTCCTGGTCACCGGCGCCGGCGGTTCGATCGGCTCCGAGCTGTGCCGGCAGATCGCGGTACTGGCGCCGGCCCGCCTCGTTCTTCTCGAAGCCAGCGAACACGCGCTGTACCAGATCGACCGGCTGCTGCGATCGATCGGTGAGCAGGAGGTGGTTGCCACACTCGGCTCGGCTGGCGATGCCGATCTGGTCGCGCGGTTGCTTGCCAGCCATCGCGTCGATACCATTTATCACGCTGCGGCCCACAAGCACGTCCCGCTGGTCGAAGCCAACGTGCTTGAGGGCGCCCGCAACAACGTCCTCGGCACACTGACCGTGGCCCGGGCGGCTTTCGACGCGGCGGTCGAGACCTTCGTCCTCATCTCGACGGACAAGGCGGTGCGTCCGACGAACGTCATGGGAGCGAGCAAGCGCCTGGCCGAACTGGTCGTCCAGGACTTTGCTCGCCTGGCAAGCGCGGGTGCGACCGGACAGAGATTCTGTGCCGTGCGCTTTGGCAATGTTCTCGGATCGAGCGGCTCGGTCATTCCGCTGTTCAAGGAGCAGATCTCCCAGGGCGGTCCGGTGACCGTCACTCATCCGGACGTCACGCGCTATTTCATGTCGATCCATGAAGCCGTCGAACTGGTCATCCAGGCCGGCAGCCTGGCGGCAGGTGGCGAGGTCTTCCTTCTGGACATGGGCGAGCCGGTCAGGATCGTCGATCTGGCTCGCAACATGATCCGCCTGGCAGGGCAATCGGTGCGGAACGAGGCCAATCCCGAGGGGGACATCGAGATTGTCATGAGCGGTCTTCGTCCCGGCGAAAAGCTCTACGAAGAGCTGCTGATCGCGAGCAGCAACGCCGAGGGCTCATCCCACCCGAAGATCATGAAGGCCGCCGAACCTGGACTGGAGGCGCAAGCTCTGGCCGACCTGATCACTGCCCTGCGGGCGGCGATAGCGGACGGCGACGCAGTCGCCGTCCGCAGCATGCTGATGCGGGTCGCCGGTGAACGTCGCTGATCGTCTTTGATCCGTCCGCCTGCCGGACGCTACGGCGCGATGAGCAACGACGCCGCCGCTCACCACGCCAGCGCGAGGAACGCGGACCCGGCGCCGGGGCGGCGCCCCACCTCGACGCCGTTTTTCCTCGCTTCCGTTGACGTACGTCAGCACACAGGCTGGCGGGGCCGCTAAGCTTCGACGATGGATCGCGATCCGCGATGGTTGCCGGAGATGGTCGTGGCCGACGAGTGTTTCGATGCAATTTCTGTGGCAGAGCTCCTGCGGCCGGTCGTCGACCTTCATCGTCGCGATCCGGGCCGCTTGCTGCAGATTCTGCGCGAGGCGCAGGAGATCCTCGGCTACCTGCCGCGGCCGGCACTGACTGCCATTGCCGAAGCGCTCGACTTGCCGCGTGCGCGCGTCGAGGGTGTTGCCGGCTTTTACTCATTCCTCCATCTGGCGCCGGTCGGCCGCTATCGCGTCCTCTTCTCCGACAACGTCACCGACCGCATGCTCGGCAGTGTCGAGCTGATGGACCGCCTCTGCAACCGGCTCTGGGTCGAGCGCGGAAAGCTTTCGGAGGACGGGCTGCTCAGCGTCGACACCACCTCGTGCACCGGCATGTGCGACCAGGGTCCAGCGCTGCTGGTCAACGGGCAGGTGCTGACGCGCTTGTCCGCCGAGCGCATCGATCGTATCGGCGAGCTGATCCGGGCGCAGGTGGCGATGGCCGACTGGCCACGCGAGTGGTTTCATGTGGCCGACAACATCCGGCGCCGGGACGTGCTGCTGGACGCCCGCTGGTCCGCCGGTGAGGCCGTGCGGGCGGCGGTCGTCCGTGGTCGGGAGCGGCTGTTGGGTGAAATGAAGCTGTCCAACCTGCGTGGCCGTGGCGGCGCCGGCTTTACGACCCACACCAAGTGGGAATCGGCGCGCCGCGCGGCGTCCGACGACGCGCAAGGCCGCTGTTACGTGGTCTGCAACGCCGACGAGGGAGAACCCGGAACCTTCAAGGACCGCGTGTTGCTGGCGAGCTACGCCGACCTTGTCTTCGACGGCATGAGCGTTGCCGGCTTCGCCATCGGCGCCGCGAAGGGACTGCTCTATCTCCGTGGCGAGTACGCCTGGCTGCTGCCGGCGCTGCTGGAGAATCTCGCGCGCCGTCGCCACAACGGCCTGCTCGGAGCGCGGGTCTGCGGCCAGCCGGACTGGATGTTCGACATCGAAGTCCACCTCGGTGCCGGTGCCTACGTCTGCGGCGAGGAGACGGCGCTGCTCGAGTCGCTCGAAGGCCGGCGCGGTGTTCCCAGGATTCGCCCACCCTATCCGGTGCAGGAGGGTTACCAGGGTCGCCCGACGGTGGTGAACAACGTCGAGACGCTGTGCAAGGCGGCGCTGATTGCCGTCAGGGGTGGGGCCTGGTTTGCCGGTCTCGGCACCAAGCAGTCAACGGGCACCAAGCTGCTGTCAATCGCCGGCGATGTTGCATCCCCCGGCGTCTACGAATACCCGTTCGGTGTCTCCGTGGACCAGGTGCTTGGCGACTGCGGTGCCGGCAATGCGCAGGCGGTGCAGGTCAGCGGTCCATCCGGAACCTGCCTGGCGAGGCACGAATTCGCGCGTCGCATCGCCTTCGAGGACGTGCCGACGGCGGGCGCGTTCACGGTTTTCGGTGCGCATCGCGACATGTTCGAGGTCGCCCGCAACTTTGCCCATTTCTTCGCCCACGAGAGTTGTGGCTTCTGCACACCCTGCCGGGTCGGCACGACGCTGGTCGCGAACTGCATGGACAAGATCGCCAATGGCAGCGGGTCGCAGTCCGACATCGGCGAGATCTTCCGCATCCATCGCCTGCTGCATGCTGCCAGCCATTGTGGACTCGGCCAGGCGGCATGCAATCCATTGTTCGACACCCTCAGCAAGTTCCGCCCGGCCTATGAGCGGCGGCTGCGCTCGCTCGACTTCGCGCCAGCCTTCGATCTCGACCAGGCGCTGTCGGTCGCCCGCCGGATGACCGGGCGCGACGATCCGGCGGCGCATTTCGGCCTCGGCGCTGGGGTGCAGCGAGGCGAACCGTGAACGCAGCCAGCCTGTTGCTCGATGGCCTGCCGCTTCCCTTCAGTCCGGGGCAGACGATCATGGAGGCGGCAACGGTCGCCGGCATCTTCATCCCACACCTCTGCCACCACCCCGAGTTCAAGCCACAGGGCAGCTGCAAACTGTGTACGGTGAAGGCCAACGGCCGCTACGTTTCGGCGTGCACGATGCCGGCGAAGGACGGCATGGAGGTCGAGAACAACTCGCCGGATCTCAACGACAAGCGGCGGACGCTGCTGCAGATGCTTTTCGTCGAGGGCAACCATTTCTGTCCGTCGTGCGAGAAAAGCGGCAATTGCCTGCTGCAGGCGCTCGCCTACGAACTCGAGATGCTGACGCCGCATTTCACGCAGTTCTATCCCGACCGGCCGGTCGATGCCTCGCACCCCGACGTCCTGCTCGACTTCAACCGCTGCATCCTCTGCGAGCTGTGCGTTCGCGCCAGCCGGGACGTCGATCGCAAGAACGTCTTCGCCCTGTCCGGGCGCGGCATCGGCAAGCACCTGATCGTCAACGCCGAGTCCGGCCGCCTGGCCGATACCGGATTCTCACTCTCCGACAAGGCCGCACATGTCTGCCCGGTTGGCGTGATTCTCGAGAAGCGGCAGGGTTTCAAGGAACCGATCGGCTGCCGGCGCTACGACCTGCAGCCGATCGGCATGCAAGTCGGGCAGCGGCCCGGCAGCGAGGAGGGGTGCTGAGATGAACCCAGCCATCGAGCAGCGCAAGCTGCGCCTCGCCACGACTTCGCTGGCCGGCTGCTTCGGCTGCCACATGTCACTGCTCGACATCGACGAGCGCCTGTTCGACCTGCTCGACCGCATCGAGCTCGATCGCTCGCCGCTCACCGACATCAAGCACTGCGGACCGTGCGACATCGGCCTCATCGAGGGGGCGGTCTGCAACGCCGAGAACGTCCATGTCCTGCGCGAATTCCGCCAGCAGTGCAAGGTGCTGATCGCCATCGGCGCCTGTGCAGTCAACGGGGGGTTGCCGGCGCAGCGCAACCATCTCGACCTTGGTCAGTGCCTGCAGGAGGTGTACCTGACCGGTCCGGGAATCGTTTGTGGCCAGATTCCGAACGATCCCGAACTGCCGCTGCCGCTCAACCAGGTGCACCCGGTCCATGAAATCGTGCGCATCGACTATTTCATCCCCGGCTGCCCGCCGTCCGGCGACGCCATCTGGAAGTTCCTGAGCGATCTGCTCGACGGCCGCACGCCGCGCCTCGGGCATCCGCTGCTGCATTTCGACTGAGGGGGTGGGAGGCCATTGGATAGCCGAGGAGTGAGCGAGTGAGCAACGCAGCAGATCGGTCGCGCAGTAGCTCCATTCACCGTATACACGACGCCTGAGTGGGCGGGAGGCAAGGGCAATCATGGCAAGCACGGGTTTTGCACTGGAAAGCGCGGCGAGCGATCGAGGCAAGCTGCGGCGCATTGCCCTCGACCCGCTGTCGCGCGTCGAAGGGCACGGCAAGGTGACGCTGCTGCTCGACGATGACGACCAGGTGCAGCAGGCGCGGCTGCACATCGTGGAGTTCCGGGGCTTCGAGAAGTTCATTCAGGGCCGGCCGTATTGGGAAGTGCCGGTGATGGTGCAGCGCCTGTGCGGCATCTGCCCGGTGTCGCATCACCTGGCGGCAGCCAAGGCGCTCGACCAGGTGGTGGGTGCCGATCATCTGCCGCCGACTGCCGAGAAGGTGCGCCGGTTGATGCACACCGGCCAGATCCTGCAGTCGCACGCACTGCACTTCTTCCATCTGTCGTCACCCGATCTGCTGTTCGGCTTCGACAGCGACGCGGGTCGGCGCAACATCGTCGGCATCGCCGCGGCGTACCCCGAAATCGCTCGCCAAGGGGTGCTGCTGCGCAGGTTCGGCCAGGAAGTCATACGCCTCACCGCTGGCAAGCGCGTGCATGGAACCGGTGCCGTTCCCGGCGGCGTCAACCGCGCGCTGAGCCGCGAGGAGCGCGCCGGCCTGTTGGCCGAGATTTACCAGATCATTGCCTGGAGCCGGCAGGCAGTGCAACTCGTCAAACGGCTGCATGACGCTGACCCGGAGCTCTACGACCAGTTCGGGAGCTTTCGCTCGAACATGCTCTCCATCGTCGGCGCCAGCGGTGTGCTCGACTTCTACGATGGCCGCCTGCGCGCCCGTGACGCCGATGGCAGGATGCTCGCCGACGGCGTCGATGTGCGGAACTATGCCGAACTGATCAGCGAGGAAGTGAAGCCCTGGAGCTACATGAAGTTCCCGTTTCTCGCCGCCATCGGACCGCAGGCAGGCTGGTACAAGGTCGGTCCGCTGGCACGCGTGCAAAACTGCGACGCGATTGCGACACCGCTGGCCGAGGCCGAGCGCCACGAGTTCATCGACCATGGCAGAGGCCAGCCGATCCACGCGCCCCTGGCCTACCATTGGGCGCGGATGATTGAAATGCTGCACGCCGCCGAGACGATCAAGGATCTGCTGCACGATGACGACCTGTCGGGTCGCGAACTGGTGACCAGTGGTACGCGCCGCCACGAAGGTGTCGGCGTCATCGAAGCGCCTCGCGGCACGCTGATTCACCATTATCGCGTCGGCGACGACGATCTGGTGACCATGTGCAACCTGATCGTTTCGACGACGCACAACAACCAGCCGATGAACGAGGCGGTGCGTCGCGTCGCCCGGCGTTACCTTAACGGCCGCGAACTCAGCGAGGGTCTGCTGAACCACATCGAGGTGGCGATCCGCTGTTTCGATCCCTGTCTGTCGTGCGCCACGCATGCCTTGGGCAAGATGCCTCTGCAGCTCGAGTTGCAGGATGCGTCCGGACGCGTGATCGGCCGGCTGGGAGCGACGCCGGCCTCTGCGTCGCCTGCCGACAGCACGGGCTGAAGCGCGGAGCGGCAGCGGTGGTGTCGCGTGCCCCGATCGTCGTTCTCGCCTGCGGCAATCCCAGCCGTGGTGACGATGCGCTCGGGCCGCTGCTGCTCGAACGACTGCACGACTGGTTGCTGGCGACCGGTCTGAGCGCGGGCTATGAACTGATCGGCGACTGCCAGTGGCAGATCGAACATGCGCTCGATCTCGCCGGCCGTGAACTGGCCCTGTTCATCGATGCCTGCGAGCGAACGCCGCCACCGTTCATCTTCCTGCAGGTGCAGGCGGGCGGCTGTGTCGGCCCGGGTTCGCACGCGCTGTCGCCGGCGGCGCTGCTTTCGGTCCTTCGCCGCATCAGCAGCGATCCGCCACCTGCCGCCTTCGTCCTCGCCGTCCGGGGCGAGAGTTTCGAGCTGGGCGCCGCCCCGAGCCGCCACGCGCTGGCCCATGCCGACGCGGCGTTCGCGTTGCTGCAGCAATTGTGCCGCGCCGCAGGTAGCGCGCAGTGGCAGGCGCTCGGTCGCCAGTTCGAGCAGCCGCCGGCACACGGCGCCGGATTCGCCACCGGCTCTTAATGTGAAAGTCGCGTCAGCGACTCACGAATCTCCCTTCTCCCGCGCGCGGGAGAAGGGCCGGGGATGAG
>ERZ761610.641-NODE-641-length-25094-cov-50.213387_pt1 | contig 25094 bp, 23 predicted proteins | sample MGYA00512164_ERZ761610 | MGnify/ENA primary metagenome ERZ761610 (study PRJEB28899, sample SAMN02850038) | bioreactor sludge metagenome | biome: EBPR Sludge; feature: EBPR Bioreactor; material: flocular biomat | place: Australia: Thorneside Wastwater Treatment...
TGAAAGCCTACGACGCTATGTACGACGGATACAAAGCGATCTTTGATCGTTTAGGTGCAAAATACCGTATCGTGGAAGCCGATGCCGGTAATATTGGCGGGTCGCAAACGCATGAGTTCCAATTACTTGCGGATGCTGGCGAAGACTCCTTACTTGTATCTGACACCACTGATTTTGCAGCGAATATCGAAGTTTGCCCAGCAATTGATTTCGAACCGCATGTATCGAGTGCACAACCATTGCCAAAAGAAAAGTTTGCAACTCCAAATCAGAAAACAATTAAAGATCTTTCCGCTTTCACGGGCGTTGCGGAAAAAGAACTTGTGAAAATTTTGTTCTACTCTGGGAATTCAGGTCTTGATCCAAAAGATAAAGAACTGAAACCGGTCGCGGTTTTACTCCGTGGTTCTGATGAATTAAATCCAACTAAGCTTAAAAAAGTTCTAAATCTTCCTAATGATCCATTAATGTTAACAGACGTCGAAGTGAAAGAGGTCAGCGGTGCAAATCCAGGGTCGTGTGGTCCGGTGGGATTAGCAATTCCAGTGTACATGGATAGTGGCGTAAGCGGTCTAAAAAACTACATCGTTGGTGCAAATGAGGATGGTTTTCATTTGAAAAATGTGAACCATGGAATAGATTTTACTCCGAAAGCAGTTGCTGATTTACGTATGGCTCGTGCGGGCGATAAATGTCCAAAGAGCAACGGTAAACTTCAAGCCTTCCGTGGTATCGAAGTCGGTCACGTGTTTTACCTAGGGCGCAAATACTCTGAAAAAATGAAAGCGACGTTCCTTGATAAAAATGGGAAAGCACAGCCTTTTGAAATGGGCTGCTACGGCATTGGCGTGTCTCGTACGATTCAAGCCATCATTGAGCAGATGCACGATGCGGATGGAATTATTTGGCCAGTATCGATTGCTCCATTCCAAGTGCATATCTGCTTGCTCGATTTGAAAGACGAAAAGGTTTCAAAGAAAGCACATGATACGTATGAAAAATTAAAAGAATTGGGCTACGACGTGCTTCTTGATGACCGTGACGAGCGTCCGGGATTCAAGTTCAAAGATGCGGACTTGCTGGGTATGCCACTGAGAATTAACTTCGGTGCGAAAACCCTTGAGCAGGGTGACGTTGAAGTCGTTGAGCGAAAAACGAAGCAGATGACTAAGGTTCCAGAAGCCCAAATCATTAGCTACATTGTAGAAAAATTACCTCTTAAAAAATAGGACAAAAGATGACTACTAAACGTGATGCATTTGGTGATGAAATTAAAACAAACGACGGTGACTTTGCTTCACTATTCGAACAATCCATGACTGCAGGAACTCGTAAATTAAAAAAAGGTGACGAGTTTCGCGGCGAAATCGTGTCTCTACATGGAGACTCCGTATTTGTTTCAACGGGTACGCCGATGGACGGCGTTTTGCCTAAGGCAGAGCTGCTAAATGATGATAAACAAATCACTCACAAGGTGGGCGATGTGATTGAAGTTGTGGTTGTGCGGGTGACTCACGACGAAATTTTACTTCGTTATAAATCAGCTCGTATGGCGGCTTCCGCAACAGATACTTTAGAGGACGCATTCGATATGGAAATTCCAGTTGAAGGTCGAGTCACTGAACAGGTTAAGGGTGGTTTCCGCGTTGAAATTCAAAAGAAATTGGCATTCTGTCCAATCAGTCAAATAGACGCGAAACCGGATTCAGATCCCACAGTTTATTTAAATAAAAAATTCGAATTCCTAATTACTCAATTTGAAAATAACGGACGTAATATAGTTGTGTCTCGTCGTCGTATTCTGGATCTTCAAAAGGCAGAAAACGAAGGCAGCTTCCTTCAAAGATTCAAAGTGGGCGATATAATCACGGGTCGTATTACAAAGCTAGAGGCATATGGTGCCTTCGTGGAAATTCAACCTGGAGTTGAAGGCCTAGTTCATATTTCTGAACTGGCTTGGGGTAGAGTTCAAAATCCAAGTGATGTAGTCGCTGTCGGCCAATCCGTTCAAGCTAAAATCTTGAAAATCGACGATGGCGATCGCATGAAAATTTCTCTTTCTATTAAGGAAGGCGGAACAGCTGTAGACCCGTGGACTGAGTTTGAAAAAAATTACCCTCCAGGAACTAAAATCAAAGGTACAGTGGAAAAGAAAGAAGTATTCGGTTACTTCATTACAATCGTGCCAGGAATTAATGGTTTATTCCCGCGTTCAAAATGGCGTGATTCAGTAGACGCAAAAAGCTACGACAATAAAAGTAAGGGCGATGTTCTAGATTTGCAAATTGAACAAATCGATCCAGTCGGTCGCAAAGTGTTGTTGGCTTTAACGTCTGAAGAAATCGACGAATCATGGAAACAACATACATCGTCCGGCTCGGGGCCTAAAAAAGGTCTTGGGACGTTTGGTGATTTGCTAGCGAAAGCTCAAACAGGCACAAAGAAAAAGTAGGGAGCGAAAATGAAATATTTAGCAATATCATTATTGGTTTTCATTTCTATCGTGGTTGATGCTCAGGAGTCGCAACTGGGGACAACTCGTTCTGAAGATTTGCAACTAAAAGCTCGTATGGAATATGAGCGTAGAAATAAAAAGCAACCTCAGTCTCACACAACTCAATCGCAAAATAAAGCGCAAGAAAAAACTCAAACACAATCCCCTGCCGAATTGAACTCGCCGAATGGTGCTCCAGCAGCGCCTCCGGTGGCATCTTCAAGCGGAACACAGAAAAGTGTAACATGTAAAAACGGCGGTGAAATTCGCGAGCTTTACATTGAATACAAGGGCCAGGGCTGCGAATTGTTTTACACAAAACAGGGGGCGACTAAATCTCAAGCTCGTCAAAACAGTGGTAAATCAATTTGTGAATCTGTTTTCGAGCAGATTAAATCAACGGTAGAAAAAACAGGATTTACGTGTGAACAAAAAGAGAACTGATCGTCCGCAAAGACAGTCAGCGAATACTTCAGAGAGGCTGATTGCTGGTACGCACGCGATTGAAGAAGTGCTGAAAGTTAATCCCTCTCATATTTCTAAGGTTTTCTACACCAAGGAGACCTCTCAGCAACTTAAGAATTCTATTCTAGATGCCTCTAAAAAATTTCGATTCATTACAGAAGAAAAAACCAAAGGCGCACTTGATGGCCTCTATCAAAACCATCAAAACTGTTTAGTTTGGGCTAAAGATCGCCCAGAGTTTGACGAGAGCACGTTAAAGGATAAAAGCCTTTTATTATTCTTAGATGGCGTTGAGGATCCGCATAACCTAGGTGCGATTACGCGTTCATCATGGCTGTTAAACGTAGACGGAATTTATATTCCGGATAATCGATCTGTCGACTTAACTCCGACCGCGCATAAAGTTGCCTGTGGCGGTGTCGAGCATGTTCCCATTACTGCGGAAACAAATTTCAAAAATCCAATCGAACATTTCAAAAAAATTGGTTTCTGGGTTTACGGTTTGAGCCACAAAGGCAAGAAAACTATCTTCGATATTGAGCTCGCACCGAGAACTATTTTCATACTTGGAGCTGAGGACAAAGGCTTAAGATCGACCACGGAAACCCTGTGTGATGAGCTTGTGTCTATTCCGCAGGCATCTTCGGAGGCTAGTTTTAATGTCTCGGTAGCGGCCGCTCTATCGCTGTATGAATACCGTCGCCAGCATTTTAGCCCTCGATCATCCAAGCGCTGACGGGAAGGGAATGCCTAATTTTCCGACTGATTTTTTCAAGTCAGCAGGTCTGGTTTTTCCTGAAATTCCAAGGGTTGAAAAGAATATGCCGCGTTCAGTTACATGAAACTCAAATAAATCCCTTTGACTCTGTCCGCATTTATTAATAAACAAGTTGGGTTATCTTTTCACAAGATCAATAAATCGTTTTTGTTTTAGGTAATATTTTGTTGCTGGTTTAGCTCAATTGGTAGAGCAGCTGATTTGTAATCAGCAGGTTGCGGGTTCGAGTCCCATAACCAGCTCCATTTTTTCTGAGGACAGGTGCCCGAGTGGCTAAAGGGGACGGACTGTAAATCCGTTGGCTTACGTCTACGAAGGTTCGAATCCTTCCCTGTCCACCAAGTTTTTACGGGCCAAAATCAATAATATGTTTAAAAAGTTTCTTAGACATCTTATTGAAGTTTTTGAGTTTTAAATGGTTAAGGTCGAAATTAGGACTTAAGCGTTTAGAACTCAAAATGAAGCGGGAGTAGCTCAATTGGCTAGAGTATCTGCCTTCCAAGCAGAGGGTTGCGGGTTCGAGACCCGTCTCCCGCTCCAAATTTCTTATATGAAATTTGTCGCCCGTGTAGCTCAGTGGTAGAGCACACCCTTGGTAAGGGTGAGGTCGTCGGTTCGGCTCCGATCACGGGCTCCACTATGAAAATGATAAAGCCGTGATTTTTAGTTAGTATTGAATTTTGAAAAGTAAACTGTTTATAAAAAAACAAAATATCTCTGCAGGAGGAATAAATGTCTAAAGAGAAGTTTAACAGAAGTAAGCCGCATGTGAACATCGGTACTATCGGTCACGTTGACCATGGTAAAACGACTTTAACTGCTGCGATCACTACAACTCTAGCAACTGAAGGTAAAGCAGCTGCTATGTCTTACGATCAAATCGATAAGTCACCTGAAGAAAGAGAACGTGGTATCACTATCTCTACTACTCACGTTGAGTATGAAACTGAAAACCGTCACTACGCACACGTTGACTGCCCGGGGCATGCTGACTACGTAAAAAACATGATCACTGGTGCTGCTCAGATGGACGGCGCGATCCTAGTAGTTTCTGCAGCTGACGGTCCTATGCCGCAAACTCGTGAGCATATCCTTCTTGCTCGCCAAGTAGGTGTTCCTGCTCTAGTTGTTTTCATGAACAAAGTGGACATGGTTGATGATAAAGATCTTCTTGAGCTTGTTGAGATGGAAGTTCGAGAGCTACTAAGCAAATACGAATTCCCTGGCGACAAAATTCCAATAGTTAAAGGTTCTGCGAAATTAGCTTTAGAAGGTGATACTTCTGAACTAGGTCGCCCTTCAATCAAAGCGTTAATGGCTGCTTGTGATTCTTACATCCCAACTCCAGTTCGTGCAGTTGATAAAACTTTCTTAATGCCAGTTGAGGACGTGTTCTCTATCTCTGGTCGCGGTACAGTTGTTACTGGCCGTGTTGAACGTGGTATCATCAAAATCAATGAAGAGATCGAAATCGTTGGTCTTCGCCCAACTCAAAAAACAACTGTTACTGGTATCGAAATGTTCCGTAAGTTGTTAGATGAAGGTCAAGCGGGAGACAACTGTGGCGTTCTTCTTCGTGGTACTAAAAAAGAAGACGTTGAGCGTGGACAGGTTCTTGCTAAGCCAGGAACGGTTAAACCTCATAAAAAATTCAAAGCTGAAGCGTATATCCTTACTAAAGAAGAAGGCGGACGTCATACTCCTTTCTTCAACGGATACCGTCCTCAGTTTTACTTCCGTACTACAGACGTTACAGGTGTTGTAACTCTTAAAGCGGGAACTGAAATGGTTATGCCAGGTGACCGTGTTGAAATCGCAGTTGAGTTAATCAACCCAATCGCGATGGAAAAAGAATTACGTTTTGCGATCCGTGAGGGTGGTAGAACTGTTGGTGCCGGCGTAGTTGTCGAAATCATCGAGTAATATTTCTAACCCCCAGGGGTAACCTTGGGGGTTTTTTTGTTTAGGGGTGTAGCTCTAGCGGTAGAGCGAACGACTCCAAATCGTTAGGTCGTGGGTTCGAATCCCTCCGCCCCTGCCAATTTTACCTAGACTTCATTGCCATGGACATGGCACACTTAAGCGAGAGTTTATGAATAAAAATAATGAAAAAATATTAACATTTAGTTTCGCGATTTTCGCATTTCTTATCGGTTTCAGCCTGCACTTAATTTTGAAATCGTTCTCTGGCGCATTTGCCGTGATTGCTCGTTTAAACGAAAACGACTTATTCAAACATGGTTTACCTGTTGTAGTTGGATTCGGTCTTTTCTTGTATTTGCAATTTAACCCTAAAGTTATAGCTTGGGGACGTGAAGTGGTTCTTGAAATCAGTAAGGTTGTGTTCCCATCTCGTAAGGATGTATCGGCTTTGACTGTTGTGGTGATCGTGTTCGTATTGATTTCTTCTGTAATCATTACTGTATTCGACTTCTTATCTAACTTCATCGTTAAGGGTATCATTAACTAGGGCAGGGGTGAGTAATGGAAGAACTTCAACACAAATGGTACATTGTAAACACTCAAGTTGGCTGTGAACAAACAGCTAAGTCTGCCATTGAAGAAAAAATTAAAACTAAAAAAATGGAAAAAATGTTCGGCGAGATCTTGATCCCGGCTGAAAATGTTGTTGAGCTTGTAAAGGGCCAAAAACAAACAAAATCGAGAAAATTTTTCCCAGGTTATATCTTTATTAAAATGAGCCTAAATGACGAAACTTGGCAGTTAGTAAGACAGTCGTCAAAAGTAACTGGTTTCGTGGGCGGAAAACTAAGACCACCTGAGGTTCCAGAACATGAAGTTATGCGTGTAACTCAGCAGATGGCTGGTATTGCCGAAAAGCCAAAACAGAAGATTAAGTACTCTGTGGGCGATGCGGTTATGGTTGTCGATGGACCATTCAGCAACTTTAATGGTGTTGTTGAGGACATTAATGAAGAAAAAGGCAAAGTTAAGGTTGCCGTTAGTATCTTTGGTCGTTCAACTCCGGTTGAATTAGACTTTGTTCAAGTTGAAAAAACGTAAGCTCTTAATTAATTTTACAAGTCACATAAAATAATATTTGGCAATCACCCCTTTTTAGAATAGAAGGGGTATTCGTTTATATTTGCAGGAGTGGGAAATGGCAAAAAAAGTTACAGGTATGATCAAATTGCAAATACCGGCAGGAAAGGCAAATCCAGCGCCTCCCGTGGGACCGGCACTCGGGCAACATGGTGTTAACATCATGGAATTTTGTAAACAGTTCAACGCGAGAACATCGAAGTTGGGCGATGATATCATTCCGATAATCATCACTGTTTATCAAGATCGCTCGTTTACCTTCATCACGAAGACGCCTCCGGTATCGTCTTTAATCAAGAAAGCTTTAAAGCTGACTTCGGGTTCTAAACAACCTCAGAAGGACAAAGTAGGCAAAATTAAATTAGCCGAAGTTAAAGCAATCGCTACAACTAAACTTCCTGATTTGAACTGTATGAAAGTTGAATCAGCGATGAACCAAGTTGTAGGAACAGCCAAGAGCATGGGCATCGAGTATCAGGAGTAGTTAGATGGCGGGTAAAAAATATAGAAAAGTACAAGAAAAAGTTGTTGCTGATAAAAAGTATTCGATTGCAGACGCGTTTGGTTTGGTGACTCAAGTAGCGCCAGCTAAATTCGATGAATCTATCGACGTTGCTTTCCGTTTAGGTGTTGATCCTAAGCAGTCTGATCAGCAAGTTCGTGGCGCTATCGCGCTTCCTCACGGTCTTGGTAAATCAGTACGTGTTGTTGTTTTCGCTAAAGGTCCAAAAGAAGCTGAAGCGAAGAACGCAGGTGCTGACTACGTAGGTGCTGATGATTTGGTTGAAAAAATTCAAGGTGGTTGGTTAGATTTCGATAAGGCTATCGCAACTCCTGATATGATGACAACTGTATCAAAAGTAGCAAAGGTTCTAGGACCTCGTGGTTTAATGCCAAATCCTAAAGTAGGAACTGTTACTATGAACGTTGGTGACGCAGTAACTGCTGAAAAGAAGGGTAAGCTTGATTTCCGCGTTGATAAAGCCGGAATCGTTCACGCTGGTATTGGTAAAAAATCAATGGGATCAGATAAGCTTAAAGAAAACTTCATGTCTTTCTTGGGTGCGATCCTTAAGGCGAAGCCTGCAACTTCAAAAGGTGTTTACATCAAGTCCCTTACTGTATCTAGTACAATGGGTCCTGGTATCAAAGTAGATACTAATGAAGCTTTGGGTAACAAAGAAGAATAATATATTAGTTTTTAACCCGTTTCTGTAAAGAAGCGGGTTTTGTTTTTAAAATTTTATTTGCGATCAGAGACAGTAGGTTCCCATTACGGGTTTAATGCGAAAGCGCCTGCCGAGATTGAAAAAAATAAGCAGCAATCCTGCCTGTTCGCACCAATTCTACGAAAGGAGGATAATAGTGATCACTAGAGCTATCAAAGAAAATGAGATCAAATCTCTATCAGAAAAATTAGCTAAATCAAAAGCCGCATTCATCGTTGATTTTAAAGGTCTTAAAGTTGAGCAAGTTACTGACTTGCGTAAAAAACTTTTCCCTGTGAACTCAGAAATGAAAGTTGTGCGTAATACGCTAGCTAAAAGAGCTCTGCAAGGTAATCAAGCGATGACAGATGCATTGTCGACTTCATTTAAAGGGACAAACGCATTCGTATTTGCTTATGGTGACGTTGCCGCTACTGCCAAAGCTTTAACTACATACGCCAAAGATTTCGAGGTGTTTCAGTTAAAGACTGGCTTTATGGAAGGCAAAAAGTTGGATGAGAAATCAATCAACTTCATCTCTACATTACCAAGCAAAGACGTTATTCGCGCGCAGTTCTTGGCGTTATTAAATACACCAGCAACTCAAACAGTACGTATTTTAAACGAAGTGCCTACAGCATTCGCACGCGTACTAAAAGCAAAATCAGAACAAGCATAATTAAATTAAAAAATTTTAGGAGAATACAATGGCATTAACAAATGAACAATTAGTAGAAGAATTATCACAAAAAACAGTTCTAGAAATCGCTGAGCTTGTAAAAGCTTTAGAAACTAAATGGGGCGTGTCTGCAGCAGCTCCAGTAGCTGTAGCAGCTGCTGGTGGCGCGGCTGGTGGCGCACCTGCTGAAGAAAAAACAGCTTTCGACGTTATCTTAGTTGATGGCGGCGCTAACAAAATCAACGTTATTAAAGAAGTTCGCGCTATCACTTCATTAGGTTTAGCTGAAGCTAAAGCTCTAGTTGAAGCTGGTAACAAAACTGTTAAAGAAGGCGCTACTAAAGAAGACGCTGATAAAATCAAAAAGCAGCTTGAAGCTGCTGGCGCTAAAGTTACTGTTAAGTAATTTTTGTAGTTATTATACTGATAGGGAGCACGCGACGCGGCGCTCCCTATTTTTCATTGGCCAAAATTTGATTTAGTTACTAAACGTTATAGATTGCTTAATTATTAAATTCATTCATTCGTTTCTGCTCGGGAGATTTGATGGAAAATATCCATGTAACCGCCTCTAATGTTCGTATCAGAAAAACTTTTTCCAAAAACAAACAACTTATTGAAATTCCAAATTTGATTGAGCTTCAAAAGAGCTCATACGAAGCGTTCTTGCAAAAGGACATGGATCCAGATCGTCGTGGAATGGCCGGTTTAAACGGCGTTTTCAAAAGTGTTTTCCCTGTGAGTGATTTTAACAATACAGCAAGCCTTGAGTTCGTAAGCTACACTCTTGAGCCCGCTAAGTACGACGTAGAAGAATGTCGTCAGCGCGGAATGACGTTCGCCGCTCCAATCAAAGTTACATTACGTCTAATCGTATTCGATGTTGATGAAGAATCTGGTTCTCGCAGCATCCGCGATGTTAAAGAACAAGAAGTTTACTTGGGTGAAATCCCATTGATGACTTCATCTGGTTCTTTCATCATCAACGGTACTGAGCGCGTCGTTGTATCACAGTTGCACAGATCTCCGGGTGTGTTCTTTGATCACGATGGTGGCAAGAACAACGTATCTGGTAAATTAATCTACTCTGCGCGCGTGATTCCATACCGTGGTTCTTGGTTAGACGTTGAGTTCGACCAAAAAGATCTTATCCACGTACGTATCGATCGTCGTCGTAAATTCCCAGTTACAATTTTATTAAAAGCATTGGGCTACAACACAGAACAACTTCTTGAATTCTTCTACGATCTTGATGAAGTGACTGTTAAAGGTGGTAAGCTTTATAGAAAATTAGAAATCGAAAGAATGTCTGGCCAAAGAGCTCTTGTTGACATCTTAGATCCTAAATCTAAAGAAGTGATCGTTAAAGCTGGCCGTCGTATTACTCGTGCGATCGTTAAGCGCATCAAGGAAATCAACTTAACTGAACTTGAAGTGAATCCAACTGACTTAGATGGCAAAGTATTGGCTAAGCCTCTAATCGACGAGAGCACTGGTGAGATCATCAGCGATGCAAACTCTGAATTGAATGCATCTGTTGTAAGAAAAGCGATCGAGGCGGGGATCGATAAGTTCTACCTAATCTTCTTCGACGGTTTGACTGTTGGTCCTTACTTAAGAAACACATTGCTAGTTGATAAAGTTAACAACAAAGACGAAGCGTTGGTTGAAATCTACAAGCGTTTACGTCCTGGTGAGCCTCCAACTTTAGAATCATCAACTGCGTATTTTGAAAAATTATTCTTTGATCCTGAAACTTATGACTTATCTGAAGTGGGCCGTATCAAGATCAATCACAAATTCAACATCAGTATGGATGAAGTTCCACCTTCGTTTCGCGTGTTGACTAAGCACGATATTCTTTCAACTGTTAAAACGTTGATCGATTTGAAAAACGGTAAAGGTGTTGTTGATGATATCGACCACTTAGGTAACCGTCGTGTTCGTTCAGTAGGTGAGTTACTGGAAAACCAATACCGTATCGGTTTGGTTCGTATGGAACGCGCTATCCGTGAGCGTATGTCTCTACAAGACGTTGAAACAATGATGCCTCACGATTTAGTTAACGCTAAACCAGTGAATGCAGTTGTTAAAGAGTTCTTCGGTGCTTCGCAATTATCTCAATTCATGGATCAAACAAATCCTCTATCTGAAATCACGCATAAACGTCGTCTTTCAGCGCTTGGGCCTGGTGGTTTGACTCGTGATCGCGCGGGCTTCGAAGTTCGTGACGTTCATCCTACGCATTACGGACGTATCTGCCCAATCGAAACGCCAGAGGGACCAAACATCGGTCTTATCGCATCGTTAGCGACATATGCTCGTATTAACAATTACGGTTTCATTGAAACGCCATACAGAAAAGTTGAAGAAGGTAAAATTTCTACGACTATCTCTTACACTTCGGCATTAGAAGAAGCTGGTCACTCGATCGCTCAGGCTACTAAAGACAACATGGCTTCAAATACTATCGACGCTGCGAACGTTACGGTTCGTAAAGACGGTGAGTATGAACTTGTTGATAAAGATAAAGTTACGCTGATGGAAGTGTCGCCATCTCAGTTAGTGTCTATCGCGGCTTCGTTGATTCCATTCCTTGAGCACGATGACGCCAACCGTGCCTTGATGGGATCGAACATGCAACGTCAAGCGGTTCCATTATTACGTTCTCGCGCCCCACTAGTTGGGACAGGCGTTGAACGTTTAGTAGCTCGTGACTCGGGTACATCTGTTGTTGCCATCAACGACGGTATCGTTGAAGAAATCGATGCAGCTCGTATCGTTGTTCGTCGTTTTGCAAAAGGCGGAGAACTGGGCGCGAACGTAGATATCTACAACTTGATAAAATACCAACGTACAAATCAAAATACATGCTTCAATCAAAAACCAATCGTTAAGACAGGTGATAAAGTTAAGAAAAACGACATTATCGCTGACGGACCTTCAACTGAATTGGGTGAATTGGCTCTTGGACAAAATATCCGAGTCGCGTTCACTCCGTGGATGGGTTATAACTTCGAGGATTCTATCCTTATCTCTGAACGTTTACTACATGACGACACATACACTTCGATCCATATCGAAGAATTCGAATGTATCGCTCGTGATACTAAACTAGGTAAAGAAGAAATTTCTCGCGATATCGCTAACGTGGGTGAAGAAGCGCTTAAAGACCTAGATACGTCAGGTATCGTTCGCATCGGTGCGGATGTTCGTCCTGGCACAATCTTGGTTGGTAAAGTAACTCCAAAAGGTGAAACTCAATTATCTCCTGAAGAAAAACTTCTTCGCGCGATCTTCGGTGAAAAAGCCGGCGACGTTCGCGATACGTCTTTAAGAGTTCCATCTGGTGTTTACGGTACAGTTATCGATGCTCAAGTATACTCTCGTGAAGGTTCTGAGCGCGACGAGCGTTTAAGTACAATCATCGAAGAGAAAAAGAAAAAACTAGAAAAAGATTTATCGGTCGAGATCAACGTTATCAAAAATAACGCGATTGAAAAATTACGTTCAATCTTAGTTGGTAAGAAAACAACTGGCGTTCTGTTGAATGAAGATGGATCTCAAAAACTATTAAACAAAGGCCAAGACATCACGAATGCGGATCTCGAAACTATCCCATTTGAATTGTTAAGCTACGTTCCTCTTGAAAGCGAATTGGAATTCCAAGTTGCTAAGATCGTAGATAGCGCCCGTAACCAATTGGATGCTGTGAAAATGGTATTCAACGAGAAGATCGATCGCTTGAAAAAAGGTGATGAACTTCCTCCAGGCGTTATCAAAATGGTTAAAGTGTACGTTGCAATTAAACGTAAACTTCAAGTCGGCGATAAGTTCGCTGGCCGTCACGGTAATAAGGGTGTTATCTCTAAAGTACTTCCAGTGGAAGACATGCCTTACCTTGCAGATGGTTCACCAGTAGACATGGTATTGAATCCACTAGGGGTTCCGTCTCGTATGAATATTGGTCAGATCCTTGAAGTTCACTTGGGCTGGGCAGCGCAAAGCTTGGGTAACCAAATTAGCCGTTATCTTGATAATTGGGATAAAGAAGGCTTCAAGAAAGAATTGAAAAACATTTATGACGACGCTGAAATTTCTGCGAAAATTGATTCTGCAGATGAAGAGTCGTTAAAGAAAATCTTGAAATCTGTGAAGTACGGCGTTCACGTTGACACTCCAGTGTTTGACGGTGCGTCTGAAGCAGATATCAAAAATCTTCTTAAGAAAGCAGAATTGCCAGAAAGAGGACAGACAATCCTATTCGACGGTAGAACTGGTGAGCCATTCACTAACCCAGTGACTGTAGGTATCATGTACATGCTGAAGCTACATCACTTGGTTGAAGAGAAGATTCACGCTCGTTCTATTGGGCCTTACTCACTTGTTTCGCAACAACCTCTGGGCGGTAAAGCACAGTTCGGTGGTCAGCGTCTCGGAGAGATGGAGGTTTGGGCAATTGAAGCTTACGGTGCAGCTTACTCTTTACAAGAATTCTTAACTGTTAAGTCGGATGACGTAGCGGGAAGAACTCGTATGTACGAAAGTATCGTAAAAGGCGAAAACATTCTTGAGCCAGGTTTACCTGAATCATTCAACGTTCTCGTTAAAGAGTTGCAATCGTTAGCACTTAACGTCCAGCTTGTTGAATCTGATATTTTGACAGACAAGCAGGAAGAAGAAGAAACAACTGAAGAAGATTTATCTTCTGAAGCACCAAAGCATTAATTTAAAAGAGGTTCAGATTGAGAGACTTATTAAACTTTTTTGATAAACCTAAAGATCCACTTTCGTTTGACTCGGTACGAGTGTCTTTGGCTTCACCTGAAATGATCAGAGAATGGTCATACGGCGAAGTTAAAAAGCCTGAGACAATCAACTACCGCACGTTCAAGCCAGAGCGTGATGGTCTTTTCTGCGCAAAAATCTTTGGTCCAATCAAAGATTACGAATGCTTATGCGGTAAATACAAACGTATGAAATACCGTGGCGTCGTCTGCGAAAAGTGCGGCGTTGAAGTAACTCAAACTAAAGTTCGTCGTGAACGTTTAGGTCATATCGAATTGGCGACTCCGGTTGCTCACATTTGGTTCTTGCGTTCATTACCTTCTCGTATTGGTAACTTATTAAATCTTTCTCTGAAAGATGTAGAAAAAGTTCTTTACTGTGAAGCGTATGTTGTAATCGATCCTCAAGATACTCCACTAGAAGAAGGTAGCGTATTGTTAGAAGAAGCTTACCAAGCGGCTCTTAACGATTACGGTCCAAGCTTCCGTGCGGGTATGGGTGGTGAAGCTGTCCGTGAATTGCTTCGCAAAATCGATCCGGAATATTTATCTAAAAAATTACGCATGGAAATCCGTGAAACGAAATCTGATGCGCAAATCAAAAAATTATCTAAGCGTTTGAAGGTTGTTGAAGCTTTCAAAATCTCTATCAACAAACCAGAATGGATGATGCTTGAGGCTCTACCTGTATTGCCTCCAGATTTACGTCCTCTAGTTCCACTTGATGGTGGTCGTTTCGCGACGTCGGATCTAAATGATCTTTACCGTCGTGTTATCAACAGAAATAACCGTCTACGTCGTCTTCAAGAGCTTAACGCTCCAGATATCATCATCCGCAACGAAAAGCGTATGTTGCAAGAAGCGGTTGATGCCCTGCTGGATAACGGACGTCGTGGTAAGACATTCACAGGTCCAAACAAACGTCCTCTTCGCTCACTTTCTGATATGTTGAAAGGTAAGCAAGGTCGTTTCCGTCAGAACTTACTTGGTAAGCGCGTAGACTACTCTGGTCGTTCGGTTATCGTAGTTGGTCCTAACTTGAAATTACATCAGTGCGGTCTTCCTAAAAAGATGGCTCTAGAGTTATTCAAACCATTTGTTTACAACAAATTAGAAGAAAAAGGTTTCGCGACGACAATCAAGCAAGCTAAACGCTTAGTGGATCAAGAAACAGTTGAAGTATGGGATATTTTATCGGATGTCGTTAAAGAACATCCGGTAATGTTAAATCGTGCGCCAACTCTTCACAGACTTGGTATCCAAGCATTCGAGCCTTTATTACATGAAGGTAAAGCGATCCAATTGCATCCGTTAGTTTGTACAGCATTCAATGCCGATTTCGACGGTGACCAAATGGCCGTTCACGTTCCGTTGTCAGTAGAAGCGCAAGTAGAAGCTCGCGTTCTTATGATGTCGACTAATAACATCTTATCTCCTGCGAACGGTAAGCCAATCATCAATCCATCTCAGGACGTTGTCTTGGGTCTGTACTGGTTAACACGTACTCGTCCTGGCGCTAAAGGAACTGGCAAGATGTACTCTTCGGTTCAAGAAGCTCAGTACGCTTACGAAACTGGAATCGCGGATCTACAATCGGTATGTAAAGTTAAAATCAATGGCAAAATCGAGCAAACGTCTATCGGTCGCGCGATTATGTCAGATGTAGTTCCTAAAGAAGTTCCTTTTGCTGAAGTGAACACTGTGATGACGAAAAAATCTATCGCAGGTCTTATCGATAAAACATTCCGTCTAGCTGGTGCTAAGGCGACATGTATCCTTGCTGATAAAATCATGGAATTGGGTTTCAAGCACTCAACAGCAGCGGGTATGTCGATCTGTATCGATGATATGATTATTCCGGCAATCAAGAACCAAATGATCTCTGATGCTCAAAAGCAAGTTGAAGAGATTCAACATCAGTACGATGAAGGTTTGATCACAGATGGTGAGCGCTACAATAAGGTTGTGGATATTTGGGCCCAAACGGGTGACAAAGTTGCCAAAGAGATGATGAACCAAATTGAAAAACAAAAGTTCGTTATCAATGGTAAAGAAACAATCGAACCATCATTCAACTCGATCTTCATTATGGCTGACTCCGGAGCCCGGGGTTCTGCGAATCAGATCAGACAGTTGGGTGGTATGCGTGGATTGATGGCAAAACCATCAGGTGAAATCATCGAAACACCAATCACGGCGAATTTCCGTGAAGGTTTAACGGTTCACCAATACTTTATTTCTACTCACGGTGCTCGTAAAGGTTTGGCCGATACAGCATTAAAAACAGCGAATTCTGGTTATTTAACTCGTCGTTTAGTTGACGTTGCTCAGGACGTAGTAGTTTCTGAAATCGATTGCGGAGTTGATGATGGATTAGAAGTAACTCCATTGTTTGAATCTGGCGAAATTATTCAGCCACTTTCAGACCGTATTTTGGGTCGTACAGCTCAAAAAGATATTATCGATCCGGCAACGAACAAAGTAGTTGTTAAGGCGAATGACGAAATCGATGAAGCAGCTGTTAAACGTATCGATGCCGCTGGTATCGAAAAAGTTGAAATCCGTTCTGCATTAACTTGTAAAACTCAACGTGGCGTTTGTGTAAAATGTTACGGCCGTGACTTAGCTCGTGGTGCGACTGTTAACTTAGGTGAAACAGTAGGTATTATCGCAGCCCAATCGATCGGTGAGCCAGGTACACAGTTAACAATGCGTACGTTCCACTTAGGTGGTGCGGCTTCTCGTGCGGTTGAACAGTCAGTTCATACATCTCGTTATGATGGCGTATTGAAACTTCACAACGTTCAGTCAGTTGTTAATAAAGCCGGTAAGTTAACAGTTCTAAATCGTAACTGTGATGCTATCGTTTTAGACGAAACTGGTCGTGAAAAAGAGAGATTCAAATTAGTTTACGGCGCGGTACTTTCTTACAAAGATGGTGATAAGGTTCAAAAAGGATCTGTTATCGCTGAGTGGGATCCGTATTCAAATCCAATTATCTCTGAGGTTACTGCGACTGTTCAATATCAAGATATTGAAGAAGGTTCGACAATGACTGAGCAGGTGGATGCTGTAACTGGTTTCGCTACTAAAGTTATCACTGAATCTAAATCTTCAGATGTTAAACCGACAGTATTGTTACTTGATAAAAATGGTAAACAATTAAATCTTCCTGGTCGTGATATTCCAGCAAGATACTCAATCCCAGTTGGTGCACAATTACTTGTGATCGACGGACAAGAAGTATTTGCCGGTGATGTGATCGCGAAGATCCATAGAGAAACTTCAAAAACAAGAGACATCACTGGGGGTCTTCCTCGTGTTGCTGAATTGTTCGAAGCACGTAAACCAAAAGAAGCATCTATTATCTCTGAGATCGATGGCTATGTAACTTTCGGTAAAGACGTTAAAGGTAAACAACGTGTGATCGTAACTCCAGATGTGGGCGAGCAACGTGAATACTTGATTCCAAAAGGTAAACACGTGGCTGTTCGTGAAGGTGAATTCGTTCGCGCCGGTGAGCCGTTAATGGATGGTCCAACTAATCCGCATGATATCCTTGCGGTATTAGGTGAAAAAGAGTTATCGGCGTACTTAACAAACGAAATCCAAGAAGTTTATCGTCTACAGGGTGTTAACATCAACGATAAGCACATTGAGACAATCGTTCGTCAGATGTTACGTAAAGTAGAAATCGTAGATGCTGGTGATACTCGCTTCTTGGCGGGCGAACAGGCTGAAAAGTTTTCATTAAATATCGAGAACCAACGTGTACTTCAAGAGGGCGGCGTTCAAGCAACGTTCAAGCCTCTATTGTTAGGTATCACTAAGGTATCTTTGAGTACTGAAAGCTGGATTTCTGCGGCGTCATTCCAAGAAACTACAAAAGTTCTTACGGATGCTGCAATTAATTCAAAAACTGACCATTTACGAGGTCTTAAAGAAAATATTATCATGGGTCGCTTGATCCCAGCTGGTACAGGTCTATCTTCTTACAAACGTTGGAAAGTAATCATTACTGAAGACGAAGAAATGGAAATGGAAGCAGCTCTTCCTGGCATGACAATGTCAGCAAGATAGGGCCTATTTAGAACTCTTTGACCCCGGTCAGAGGGTTCTATAATAGATCTTAATCAGATTTTATCGTTCCCCTAAAAGTTAGGTCTTGACGAGCATTGTTGATTTAGATATTTAAGCGTAGATTTTGAAGGAGAAAGTGTGCCAACTATTAATCAGTTAATCAAACGTGAGAGAGTTCAACAGAAAAGCCAGACGAAGTCGCCTGCATTGGCTTCATGCCCTCAAAAGAGAGGCGTTTGTACTCGTGTTTATACGACAACTCCAAAGAAACCCAACTCAGCGTTACGTAAAGTGGCAAAAGTTCGTCTTTCTAATGGTTATGAAGTTATCTCTTACATCCCAGGTATCGGTCACAACTTACAAGAACATAGCGTTGTTCTAATCCGTGGCGGCAGGGTAAAAGATCTTCCGGGTGTTCGTTACCATATCGTGCGTGGCGTTCTTGACTTACAAGGCGTTAACGGAAGACTAAGAAGCCGTTCTAAATACGGTACTAAAAAACCTAAGAAATAATAGAAATACAGCCTAGAAATAAGGAATATTGAAACATGTCTAGAAGAAAAAAAACGTTTAAACGTGAAGTAATCCCAGATCCAGTTTACCGCGATTTAGTTTTCGCTAAATTCATCAACAGAATGATGGAGCGTGGTAAAAAAGGTACAGCACAAAGTCTTTTCTACGGTGCTTTGGATGAACTTAAAGGCAAAGTTCCTAATGAAGAACCTGCTAACGTATTGAAGAAAGCTATTGAAAACACTAAGCCATCTATCGAAGTGCGTTCACGCCGCGTAGGTGGAGCTACATACCAAGTTCCAGTTGATGTTCGTCCAACTCGTCGTCTTTCATTAGCGATGAAATGGTTGATCGATTTTGCACGTGCACGTGGTGAGAAAGATTTCTCTAAGCGTCTAGCTGCGGAAGTTTTAGATGCTTATAACAACAAAGGTAACGCAATCAAAAAGCGCGAAGATGTTCATAAGCAAGCTGAAGCCAACAAGGCATTCTCTCACTATAACTGGTAATATTGATGTCCGCTAAAGGGCCCAATTCGGATAAAGAATTATTCTACAGCAGAAATATCGGAATTGCGGCTCACATCGACGCTGGTAAAACTACCACGTCCGAACGAATTCTTTTCTACTCAGGTAAAAATCATAAAATCGGCGAAGTCCATGATGGTAACACCACCATGGATTGGATGGTTCAAGAGCAAGAGCGTGGTATTACTATTACGTCTGCCGCTACCTCATTAGTTTGGAAAAATTATAAATTTAATCTGATCGATACTCCGGGGCATGTGGACTTCACTATCGAAGTAGAGCGCTCTCTTCGCGTTCTTGATGGCGCTGTTGCAGTGTTTGATGCTGCTAACGGGGTTGAGCCACAGTCTGAAACTGTTTGGCGCCAAGCTAATAAATACAAAGTTCCTCGCATTTGCTTAATTAATAAAATGGATAAAGTAGGCGCTGATTTCTTTATGTCAGTTAAGTCTATCGAAACCAAATTGGCCGCTAATCCTATCCCTGTGCAAATTCCATTCGGTGCCGAAGATAAGTTTACGGGTGTAATTGATCTTTTGGATTTAAAACTGTTCTTATGGGAAGACTCTTCAAAAATGGGAGAGACGTTTAAAACAGTGGACATTCCAGCTGAAAATCTTGAAGAAGTAAAGTCATATCGAAGTAAGGTAATCGAGAAAATTGTTGAGCTTGATGATGTGCTTCTTGATGTCTACCTAAATGGTGGCGATCTGACTTTAGAACAATTAAAAACATCTCTACGGAATTCAACTTTAAAGCTAAAAGCATTTCCTGTGTTTTGTGGGTCTGCATTCAAAAACAAGGGAATTCAACCTCTTCTAGATGGTGTTATTGATTACTTGCCATCGCCGCTTGATCGCGAAGTCGTTTATGGCACGTCTATGCACACAAGTGAACCGGTGGAAATTAAAGTTAACTCTCAGGATCCTTTCTGCGGTCTAGCGTTTAAAATTGCAAATGACCCATTTTCAGGGAACTTAACGTATGTACGTGCCTACGGCGGACAGCTCAGCGTTGGCGACACAGTTATGAATCCTCGCTTAAACAAGCGTGAAAAAATTCAAAAACTTTTAAAAATGCACGCCAATCACAGAGAAGAAATTCAAACCCTAAGTGCCGGAGATATTGGGGCTGTAATCGGTCTTAAATTATCGGGTACAGGTGATACTCTATGTAGCGACAAACGCGTGGTGTCTCTTGAGTCTATCAAGTCTCCAGAGCCAGTGATTTCATTGGTTGTCGAGCCTAAGTCATCAAGCGACCAAGAAAAAATGATTGGTGCGCTTCAGAAGCTTGAGCGCGAAGATCCATCATGCCGTTTGAAAACTGACCCTGAAACAGGCCAGACATTATTATATGGCATGGGTGAGCTACATTTAGAGATTTTGCTAGATCGCCTTAAGCGTGAATTTAAAATTTCAGTAAATACCGGTAAGCCTCAAGTGTCGTACCGAGAAGTTATTACAAAAACGGCTAACAGTACCTATACGTTCGAACGAGAAATTGCTGGCGAGAACCACTTTGCACGTGTTGATATCAAAATCGAGCAGATCCCTTACGATAAGGGTCTCGAGTTTAAATCGAATGTGGCTCTTACTAAAGACTTTACTCAAGATATCCTTAAATCCGTTGAAGACGGTTTCAGAGAATCTGCCGAGGTGGGCGTTAAGGCTGGGCTTCCTCTAATTGGTATCAAATGCACTTTATTGAGCATTGAGCTTAGAAAAGAAGCTTTATCAGAAATGGCGTTTAAGACGGCGACTATGTATGCGTTTAAAGAGGCTCTAAAGGCCGCAGCGTGCGAGTTAGTTGAGCCTATCTTTAAGGTTGAAGTTAACTGTCCTGAACAGTATACGGGCGGCGTAGTGAGCGATATTAATGCTCGTCGTGGTAAAATTAACTCGATTGAAATGAAGGGCCAAGGTATCCAAGTGATCTCGGCGGAAATCCCGCTAGAGAAGCTTTTTGGTTACGCAACTGACGTCAGAAGCTTGAGCCAAGGCCGTGCTAGCTTCTCAATGGAATTTTTTCAGTACGCGTCTGTGAATCCAAAGATTTTGGCAGAAATACTAAATTCTCTCGGTCGTTAAAAAAAACGTTGACTTATCCTCTCAATTTGTAAATATTCACGAATCCTGAAAATATGCCTACAGAAAGTTCCCTCACTTCTTATTTGGGGATCAAGCTTTTGATGGGGCTAAATCAGTGAAGAAACGCGTAGAAAAAAAAGTACAAAGCAACAGTACATTAACACAGAGAGTGCTATGAACAGTCAAAAAATTAGAATCAGGCTTAAAGCCTTTGATCATAAGTTACTTGATCAATCTACAAAAGAAATCGTTGATACAGCTAGAAGAACTGGCGCGAAAGTCGCTGGACCGATTCCTCTACCAACTCGTATCAACCGTTACACAGTTCTTCGTTCACCACACGTAGATAAAAAATCTCGTGAGCAGTTCGAAATCAGAACTCATAAACGTATGTTGGATATCTTGGAGCCAACTCAGCAAACGATCGATCAATTAATGAAGTTAGATCTGTCTGCGGGTGTAGACGTAGAAATTAAACTATCTGCCAAGTAAGGTGTGAAAAATGTCGTCTGAAAACAACTTAAAACTTAATTCAATTTATGCCTTCAAAGAAGGTATGTCGACTGTGTTTGATGAAACAGGCACAGCGATCCCTGTAACAATCCTTAGATATGCTCCATGGTATGTATCTCAAGTTAAAACTGTAGATAATGATGGATACCAAGCATTGCAATTGGCTTGTGAGCCAAGAAAAGCAAAAAACTCTAATAAACCTGATATTGGCCATTTCAAAAAAATGGGCCATGAAACTTCTTTCAAATTCGTACGTGAAGTTCGCGTTGATAACTTGGGTGAAGTTAAATTAGGTGACCAATTAGCCTTGGACTCTTTGATCAAAGGTGACGTAGTTAAAGTAACTGCGAAATCTAAAGGTCACGGTTTTGCTGGTTCAGTAAAACGTTGGAGCTTCGCGGGCGGCCCTGCTTCTCACGGTTCTAAATTCCATAGACAGCCGGGTTCAAGCGGTAACAGAACATGGCCAGGTCGTGTAATGCCAGGTAAGAAATTCCCAGGTCACTGGGGTGACGAAACTGTCACTGTTAAAAATTTGAAAATCGTAGACGTTAACATGGACGAAAATGTTGTTCTTGTAAGAGGAGCTGTTCCTGGAGCGAGAAACACCCTTGTTAAGATTGTGAAGGCCTAATTATGAGCAGCTTAGAAGTAACAAATCTAGAAAATAAAAAAGTTGGATCTGCTGAAGTTCCAGCACACATCGCATCTGAAGAATTTAATGATAACTTGGTTCATTCAGTAGTGAAATGGCAATTAGCTGGTAAACGTCAAGGTACTCATATGACTAAAACAAAAGGTCTTGTGAGCGGTGGCGGTAAGAAGCCATTTAAACAAAAAGGAACTGGTAATGCTCGTCAGGGCTCTACTCGTTCTCCATTAATGCCAGGTGGTGGTACTACATTCGGTCCACAACCGCGTGACTATTCATTCGTAATGCCTAAGAAAATGAAAAAGACTGCTCTTAGAATGGTTCTTTCTTATTTGATCAAAAACAACAAAGTAAAACTTGTTGATACATTGGCTACAGATGGAAAAACAAACAAGCTAAACAAGCAATTAACTGGTTTAGGTTTTAAAAAAGCTGTTCTTTCAGATCTTTCTGAAAATACAAAGCTAAATCAAGCTTCTAAAAACTTACAAAACTTTAAGTTTTTACCAAGTGGCGCAGTGAACGTATTCGACCTATTGAAATACGACGCATTGATCATCTCTAAAGCTTCATTTGAAGACCTAAGTAAAAACTTAGTTACTACGGAGAAAAAATAATGAAGAATTTAGAACTTTATCCTTTAATCACTGAAAAAAGTGCTAAGTATTCTGACTATTCAACATACGTTTTCAGAACGAATGCTGATTATGACAAAACTATGATCAAAGATTTTTTAGAAAAAAGATTTTCTATTAAAGTAAAAGGTATCAGAACTGCGGTTTTCTCTAGAAAAGCGACAAACAAAAGAACTAACAAGACTAAGTCTTCTTACTTCAAAAAAGTTTTCGTTAAAGTAGATAGCGGCGTTAAGATTCCATTGTTTGAGGGTGTATAAAAATGGGTATCAAGATATTTAATCCGACTTCGGATGGTCGAAGAGGAATGACAGGTTACGATTTTTCTGAAATCACAAAAACTGAACCAGAAAAGTCATTAACGATAAAATTAAAACGTAGCAGCGCTCGTAATAACTACGGTCGCATTACAATGCGCCACCAAGGTGGCGGTAGCAAAAAATTATACCGTATCGTTGATTTCAAGCGTGATAAGCTTGATGTAGACGCTAAAGTAGCTGCGATCGAGTACGATCCATACAGAACGTGTCGTATTGCTCTTTTGCATTACACAGATGGTTCCAAAGCGTACATCATTGCACCTATCGGTCTAAATGTTGGTGATACAGTTTCTTCTAGTGAAAAAGCCGATATCAAACCAGGCAACAGTTTACAGCTTAAAAACATCCCAGTTGGTACGACAATTCACAATATCGAATTGCGTCCAGGTAAAGGTGGACAAGTTTGTCGCGGTGCTGGTGCGAGCGCGGTTCTAATCGCTAAAGATGAAAAATACTGCCAAGTGAGAATGCCATCTGGCGAAGTAAAGCAAATCTTGACAGTTTGCCGTGCTTCTATCGGACAGGTTGGTAACACTGACAACGAAAACATCAACCTAGGAAAAGCAGGTCGTACTCGTTGGAGAGGTATTCGTCCTTCAGTTCGCGGTATGCACATGAATCCAGTGGATCATCCATTGGGCGGTGGTGAAGGCGTTGGTAAAGGACATCATCCAGTAACTCCTTGGGGTCAACCTTGTAAGGGTTACAAAACTCGTAATTCTAAACGAACTAACTTCTCAATCGTGAAGCGTCGCAAATAGGGAGATAATATGGCTAGATCGTTAAAAAAAGGTCCTTTTGTAGACCACCACTTATTGAGCAAAATTAAAAATGCTGTTGAGAAAAACGATAAAAAAGTTATCAAAACTTGGTCACGTCGCTCTGTAATCCTTCCAGATTGCATCGGCTTAACTTTCGCGATTCACAACGGTAAAAAGTTTGTTCCTTTATACGTAACTGAAAACATGATTGGTCACAAATTCGGGGAGTTCGCTCCTACACGAGTTTTCAATGGCCACGCTGAAAAGAAAGCGGCAGCTCCAGCAGCAGCTGCTAAGAAATAGGGTGCACGATGGAATCTAAAGCGTCATTAAGATTTGCAAGAGTAGGGGCACAGAAAGCACGTTTAGTTGCTGATGTAATCCGCGGTAAGAAGGCAGACAATGCGATTAAACTTCTTACTTTTATGAATAACAAATCAGCTGGTTTGTTTAAAAAACTAGTTGAATCAGCAGTAGCTAATGCTGATTTCAAGAAAACTATGGACGTAGACAAGTTGTTTGTAAAAACAGTGTTTGTTGATCAAGGTCCAAGCTTGAAGCGTTTCCGTCCAAGAGCGCAAGGTCGTGCTTTTGGTGTTAAGAAAAAGACTAGTCACCTTAACGTTGTATTAGAGGAGAGATAAAGTGGGACAAAAAGTTAATCCCGTAGGCTTCCGTGTTGGTGTTATCAGAACGTGGGAATCTCGTTGGTACGCAAAAGGTAAACGTTTTTTCGATAATCTTCACGAAGATCTTAAATTAAGAGACTTCTTGAAATCTAAGCTTAAACACGCAGGTGTTGCTAAGATTGAAATCGAGCGTGCGGCTGAAAAATTAAAAATCATTATTCAAACAGCTCGTCCTGGTATCGTTATCGGTAAAAAAGGAACTGGCATTGATTCTTTAAAAGCTGAAGTGCAAGCGCTTACAAAAAGCGAAGTATTCTTGAACATTCAAGAAGTGAGAAAACCAGATGTGGATTCTCAACTCGTAGCTGAAAACATTGCAATGCAACTAGAGAAACGTGTTTCTTGGAGACGTGCGATGAAGAAAGCTTTAGCTGCCGGCGTAAAAGGCGGAGTTAAAGGTATTAAAATTAGAGTATCTGGTCGTTTAGATGGCGCGGAAATCGCGAGATCTGAATGGTACAATCAGAAGAGCGTTCCTTTGCATACATTAAGAGCAGACATCGATTATGGAACAGCGGAAGCGTTGACTTCATATGGTATCATCGGCGTTAAAGTATGGATTTACAAAGGTGACGTCCTATCTACAAGAGAGATTCAGGAGGCTGGTCGTGTTAAGTCCTAAGCGCGTAAAATGGAGAAAGCAGTTTGTTGGCCGTAGCCATGGACTTGCTCACAGAGGTTCAACACTAGATTTCGGAGACTTCGGTCTTCAAGCAGTTGAACACTCAAAACTAACTGCAAGACAACTAGAAGCGGGTCGTATTGCGATCTCTCGAAGTGTTAAACGTGGTGGAAAAATGTGGTGCCGCGTGTTCCCTAATCTTCCAGTAACAAAAAAAC
>ERZ761610.642-NODE-642-length-24997-cov-16.727809_pt1 | contig 24997 bp, 23 predicted proteins | sample MGYA00512164_ERZ761610 | MGnify/ENA primary metagenome ERZ761610 (study PRJEB28899, sample SAMN02850038) | bioreactor sludge metagenome | biome: EBPR Sludge; feature: EBPR Bioreactor; material: flocular biomat | place: Australia: Thorneside Wastwater Treatment...
TATAAAGTAAAGCCCTAATAATACAGAGTCTCTTGGGTTTTCTACTGGAGGAGGGGTTTTAAAATCTGCTTTCTTAGCTAATTCTACTCCTCTAGTTTCTTCGCTAAGTTCGGAAATAATCTTTTCTGTCTCTTTATTCGTTTTAAGCCATCCTATAAAGTTAAGTACAGTAGTATTTTGAAAATCCGAATCATAAACCAACTTCTGCCTTTGCTGAAATTCATCTAATAAATTATCCATCTTTACTCCTCTCCAAATTCAACGCCAACAACTTCTCCAATATCTCTTCATCGGACAAGTCATTTTTCCAACCATAGGCGGCGAAGACGGCATCATCGAGTCGTTTGTGGGCGAGGTCTAACCATGTCGGGCGTTGATTGTAGAGGTTGGTGAGTGTGCGTTTTTGCCCCCTCCCTGCCTCCCCCAAATCCACAGGTGAGGAGTCTTCACAATCATCTAGTAGTGTGGATTTGGGGGAGGTGTCCGAAGGACGGTGGGGGCTCAACCACCTATCTCTTTGTTCAACCAATTCTTTTGCGGCTTGACTGATGGCTTGGACATGTGGATTATCCGCAGGTTCTTTGCCCGGTGTAAAGGGAAATGGGAAGGTTTCAAAGGTTGTAGTAGGTGTGTACCTTTGACCGCTTTCTGCTTCACGTAACTGAGTACCCTGACTTCTTGACCATATCTCATGGATTTTTGAGTGAAGTACACCAAATAAATAATCACTATCAGAAGCAATAACAACCAAAAGGTTTTCTGATATTACATTTGACTTTACCCACGTAAATACCCTATGCTTTGAAACCATTGGAGTTGCAATATATTTTTCAAGGCTAGATATTGCTTTTCTCATACCGGGACGAGTTTCACCGAATAACCACCACTTTTCCCTATGGTTCTTTCTTCGAACTTCATCGCGCAAAGGTTTAACATGCTTGCGAACATACTCAAATGGCTTTTCATATCCAGATGCTTGTTCTAGTGTCATATCAGTACCAAAGTCTATAACCCACATTCGTCGGGGTTGTTGAGTTATATCCATTGCATTTATCCAAGGCTTAATAACATCACTATTAGGTTTATTGTTAGGATTACCTTTGTCACTTAACAACTCTTTAGCAAAGTTCTCGTCAATATCAAATGGTCCATTTTTTTGTGTTCCGATAAAACTTATACCTTGATTTTCTTGTAGAGGCTTTGCTTGCGTTAAATTTGCAGTATTTGATAAATCTGAATTGATTTCATCAACTATTTGTCCATCTAAAGTTTTTTCTTTATTTTCTTTGTTATCAAAGCCAATCATAGAGACATGAACAGTTGCGCCATCTAAAATCCATTCACGGTCAGAATATGCAACGAAAATATCGCCTGTTTCTTTTATTCTTTCTAATACTTTTCGATTTGCACCACCGCGAATACCTTGTGTTGCTAGTAAACCAACGCGCTTTACTTTTCCTTCTGCAATCATGGCGCGGGCTTTCTCAAACCAATAACATACCAAATCGCTCTGTCCGGGAATACGTCCTTCATATAGTTTTCGTAAGGCATCTACATATTCATCACCTAGTTCGGCACGCATTTTCTTATCACCCAAAAAGGGCGGGTTGCCGATGATGACATCTACTGCTCCCCATTCGGGTTCGCGTGGCGAAGTGACAGTCACCTCAGAGGTGACTGTCACTTCAAGTATGGCATCCATGCGCTTAATGTTTTCAGTCTTCTTCAAAATCGGTTCACTCGGAAAGCCATAGCCATTGTCTCTGAGCCATTGAATGTAGCCAATCTGAATCGTCATTTGCGCCAATTCGTGAGCATACTCATTCGTCTCAATGCCGTATAACTGCCCAGAGGTCACAGTGATGTACGGTCTGCCCATCCCAATTTCATCTGAGAAACTCAGCACTTCGTTTTGCAAATCTAACAATAGACGTAAGGCTACATAGAGGAAGTTACCGCTTCCACAAGCCGGGTCTAGTACAGTTACAGAAGCAAGCTTATCGGCAAAGTCCAGAAGCGATTTCTTCATCTTCTTTTTGATATTGTCTTTCTTTTTGCCCGCTTCTTTTTCAGCCTCAGCCTGCCACTTGCGACATTGAACTTGTATCTGCGCCCACTCATCTCTTAACGGCTTCATCAACACAGGCTCAACGATTAATAAAATATCTTCTTCGCCGGTGTAATGCGCCCCGAGTTGCGAACGCTTGCTTGGGTCTAAGCCGCGTTCAAACAACGTGCCGAATATCGAAGGCTTAATCGCGCCCCAATCTAAGCCGTCAATATCAGCGATAATATCCATGTCTGCGCCGTCCAGTTTTAGCACACGGTCATCATCGAACAATCCGCCGTTGAAATGTAATATCTTGTCCCTGCCAAAATATCCGCCCGTGTTCATGGCGCGGAATAACTGCCCTAACACTTCTTGAAATTCTTTTGAGTTACGGCGAGTCTGCTCTAAGAGTTGCGGGAATAGTTTTTCAGGCAATAAGCCGATGTCTTCTGCAAATAAACAAAACAACAAGCGGATTAAGAAATGCGCCACGTCTTGCGGTTCTTCGCCGTACTTGCGTAAATTGTCCGCTAGTTTGGAGAACTTCTCAGCCGCTTCACGCGTGACACTTTCAATGGTCTCTTTTGGTTTGAGTTGTTCGGGGTTGGTGAAAACTGTCTTTAGTAATTTAATGCTCTCTGGGTTGAGCAAATCATCTAGCGTGAGTGTGAAAGTATGTGTCGGTAAGTTGGTGTAGTTGGTGCGAATGACAATATTGTTGATGTCAGAGACAATCAGCAGTGGTGGGTTTTGAAGCGCGTCACGATACAGCAATAACTGTTCATAGGCTTTATTCAAGTCAGCATCTTTGGACTTATATTCCCAACCAAAGAAACCAAGTTTAGCAACATCCGCCCAACCTTGTCCGCCGGTGGTTTTTGTCGCGCCCATTTCAAAGGCAAAGCGTGTGCCCGTCGGGTCGTAATCATTCGGCGTTTGATGATTCACCAATTGGCAAATATCAAGGAAGTGTTCCTGATAGGTCTGCTTTTCGCGGGCAGTCACACGCTTCCACTTGCTCACAAATTCTTGCGGAGTCATTGGCATAATGGCGTATCCCTTTGGTTGATTTTACCGGAAAAGGTGTCTACTGTGGGAGACATTTTGTTTCCTGCAAGAAACATGTCACTCTGAGGGAGTGTGCTCTTCACGACCGAAGAGTCTCGAAGGTTGTGGTAGAGATTCTTCAGTCGCTTCGCTCCCTCAGAATGACATTGGGTGTTGCTCAGAATGACCTATCAATCAGAAGAGTCTGGTATATTGTCATAAAGGTCAGCCGAGAACTCAGAAAGGAAATCGAATATGTCTAAAATCCCAGAAATCCCTGAATGTCATGTATCTGCCAATTTGCTTTTGGAAGCCGCCCATCAAATCTTCTCATGTGGGAAGAGCCCCTTGGCATTGGTACTGCTGGATGCTGTCCTTGAACAGCACCCCGATCACAGCCATGCGCGTTTGATGTATAAAATATATGCACAATCCATTGCGCCACTGCAAGAAAAAGATGATGATAAGTAAAACGCTTCGAGTCGTGTAGCATCCTGCCTCAGCTCGTGAAAGTCCACCAAGGTGAGACTCGTTGCGCCAGCCTGAAGGACTTTGGTGGGAAACCGTCCCATGAATAAAACCTTTCACGAACAATCGAATGGGTGATGGTGTCTTCGTGCATTCGTGGTCTATTCGTGGATAATAATTGAGCAGTAAGTGCTATAGGGGTATGATGCTCGTTTGCCTACACACATCCACGCAACCGCTGAAAGCTGATCGCTGATAGCCGATAGCCAACCACCTAGTACCTTTTACCAATAGGAAACTCCCCTCATATCCTGTATCATACAAACCAAAGGATAAACCATAACATGACTCAATGCCCGAAATGCAAATCAACTGACGTTATCACCGACCTAACCGTACAAGCCAGCGGCGACCTTCCCCCTTTTGTAATAGTCTCAGAACCAGCCCCAGCCGACAAACCATTTATCTGGATAGCAAAATCTGAACGAAGCTACTTCACCGCCAATGTGTGTGGCGCCTGTGGCTATACAGAATTTTACGCAACCAATCACAAAGGTTTACTACAAGGGCACAAAAACGGATATAAAAATAAATCAATACAACCTCAACCCTAAATACAAACTATCGCTAACCACCCAGACCTGTCCGACCAATTAGACCTGTTAGACCAATCCAACCTGTCAGACTAATTAGACCAATTAGACCAATCCGACCTGTCAGACCTCTTAGACCTGTTAGACCACTCAGACTAATAAGACTTGTAAGACTACTTAGACCAATTCACCATAGAAGCATAGCGCGACACAAAATGCACCCACCAAGCGGATAACCGCGTCTGATACCTCGCCTGCTTGATAACACTCCGCATCCCCTCCGCGCCTTCAAACTGGTCAAGCAATATTACAGATGTCCCCACCTCAAACGCCGCATGTGCATCCGACCCAACCGTGCCAGCCAAATTATGCTTTTCAGCAAAGCGTTTCGCCTGCAGGTTGAACATCGGGTTCATACAACGTGAATTGAAAATCTCAATCGCATCTACATCGTGAATAATCTCAAGCAAATCGTTTTCCTTCCATCCCCCCTTCCTCAACCTATCAAACGGGTGCGACACACTGATAAACGCACCCTGTTCCTTTAATATCTGTATCGTCTCCTGTGGTGATAACCCCGCAGGAATCTCCTCAGTCACATACGCCGCCAGAATTTCTCCTTTGGTGGTCATAATCTCCTCCCCCACGATGACCAACTCAGGGTCAAGTTGTTGCGCCGCAACAGCCCCCGCCGTAGAATTATGGTCAGTGATGACGAGTCTATCCAAGCCTTTGCGTCTCGCAGTCTTTATCAAATCCGCTGGCTTGGTCAACGAATCTTTAGAAGCATGCGTATGGCAGTGAAATTCAAGTTTTAGCATTCAGCAATTTTACCAATTCGCTCATTTTTGATTTAGAATCAAGCTATATGCGGAAAATGTTTTCAGCCATCGGCGCATTTCTTGCTACACCATTTGGTGTTGTATTAATCACGGCTGTATTGTGGCATGCGGTGGTATGGTATTTCAATATTCCATTCAGTTACATCGTCAGTTTCATTATCATCGCAATTGATAGCGTAGTTGTCTTGCTTTTCAGTGACCGACTGACATATTTCTTCTCGCAATTTGTCCTCCCCATCCGCAACCCAGAAGACCGCCCTAAAATATATGAGCGCGTGCGCGACTTTGAATCCAGTGACCGTGGACCTATTTTATTCGTCAAGAATGGGCGCGTCATCAAACATGAAGGCGAAGCCAACAAACGCGGACCCGGTGTGATTGTGCTAGATACCGCCAGTGCAGTCGTCCTCCGCACCGATACTGAAATTGTCGGCGCAGTGGGTCCGGGCATTCGCTTTACTGATGAAGATGAATATATCATCAGCTACGTCAACGAAAAGAATGAAGAAGTCTTTATCGGCGTAGATTTACGCACCCAATGGCGTTTTATTGGTCCGATGGCAGGTGACCAACCGTTTCTAAATCCTGTACCAATCCCCGACCCAAAGAAATATAATGAATTGGAAAAACGTCGCAAGCAGACCGTAGGATTGACGCGTGATGGGTTTGAAGTGTCACCAACGATTAGCATTAAGTTTAGAATCAAGCGTCCAAAAGTGAATCACCCTACTCAGAGTGGGGTGAGAACGCAATTTGAATATGACCCCGTTTCAGTGCGTCATGCAGTTACCCGTGAAGTCGTTGAGTTGGACAAGGCAGAGAATAAAAAAGCGCGCATGACGTGGAAACAATTACCTGAACACTTGGTAGTGAATTTGTGGCGGGAGTATGTACGCAAATATAAGTTGGAAGATTTATTTACTTCATCAGATAGCTTTAGTGGTTTGCAAACCATTGAATATATGCTTAATCGGCGTGTGCAACAAGCGCAAGTAGCAGTCTTGGATGATACAGGCATGCCTGAAATGCCGCCCCGTTATTCTGAAAGCCGTGAATTCAAAGAACTGCGAGAGCGCGGTTTAGAAGTAATAGAAGTGCGCATTCATAATGTTTTGTTTGAACCTGCTTTAGAAACCAATATGGCTGAACAGTGGAGTGCCGATTGGATGGGGCTGGCGAAAAAAGAAGAAGCCTTGCTCAAAGAAAAAGCCGCTTTGGTTGAAACTGCCGCTCGCAATGAAGCCTCGAAACAATTTGTGCGGGCGGCTTCGCAAAAATTTAGCGTTAACCCATTGCTGACTTTCCCTGATGTTTTTTCTGCATTGCAAGATTTGATTGAACCAATCAAAGAGAATTTGCTGGCGCAGAATAACCCAAATGAAGAAGTGGTCGCAACCTTAGAAGAATTAGATGAGATTCTTAAGTGGTCATTGGTCTATAAGCAAGACCCACCCAGAAGCAGGCAGGGTTCATAATGAGAAGACCACGCATTCAACGCAATGAGATTGCTTCTCTGTTATTTGGGTTAGCAGAAAGCAACGTCAAATTTAGAAACCAATGGCGTATTATCCTCGCCGTGATATTGTGGATTGCATTAAGTTTGATTACGATGTTCTTCACGGGTGACCAATTGCTGACACCGCTTCAACGGGTTGCAATTATCGGCATGAGTTTTGCGAAATATATCCCGTTGTTTTATGTAATTTACATTACATCCAGAACCAAAGCGGCTAAATATTTAGATGATATTTTTGAATTGCAAAACCAAAGCTTAGCAGAAAACTTTATTGAAGAAGTAGCTTTTGGTGGCGGCAAAGGCAAAATCACAATCAATGACGGCAAAATCTCTGAGGATGATGAACATTCTCCAATTATCCTCATCGGCGGACCAGGCAAAATCAAGGTCAACCTCGGCAGTGCGGCACTACTCGAGCAAGTGGATGGTGACCCAGAAGTTATTTACGCTCGTAGTGAAGCATGGAAGTTAGAACGCTTCGAGCGCATCCGTGAGATTGGAGAGGATGACCATGTTGGCAGGCGTGAATATGCCGCCATTAATTTACGAGACCAATTTGTAGGCGGATTATCTGTCAAATCGCGCACCAAAGATGGCATCCCGATTGAGGCGCAAGGAATCAAAGTCATTTTCAGCATCTTAAGAAAACCTCAAACCACTCAGGCTGGCATTGAAGAAGACCCCTATTCATTTGATGAACGTGCCGTCCATTCGTTGGTGTATAAACAAACACTCATCACACCACCCCCACCGAATACATCCGGCGTTGCCTTTCCGTGGGATACGACTGTAATTCCATTGATAACGAATGAATTAGAAAAACTAATTTCTACAAGTGCATTAAGCCAAATCCTATCCAGCATCAGCCAAAAGGAATTGGATTTGGTAAATGAAAGCGAAGCCAACAACACCCAAATCCGTGTGGAGATTACAGGTGAAATGACGCGCGCTAGTCAAGGTAATTCAATGAACTTGAAGCGTTTTGAGTCGCGCTCAAAAATTACAGACTTATTCTTTGATAAAAAATTCAAAGAAAAAGCCGCCGAGTTGGGTGTAGCCATTCATTGGATTGACATCGGTACATGGCAATTGCCACAAGGCATGATTGGTGAACATCTCAAACTTGCATGGGAACAAGCACGCGCTAACATCAAACGCCGCAAAGAAATTGAGGGTTCAAGAAAAAGATTACAACTTGAAAAGTTGTTGGAAATTATCAACAACACCTTGTTGTATAACTATCACAAAGCACCGATGAGTTCTAAAAGTTATGACCGTGATTATGGTGATTATGATGAGTTAATTAAGTTAATCGAAAAAGCATCAGAAATGAAAAGCGAAACAACCAGCCGACCTCGCCAGCAAGAAATTAAAACACCAAGTGCCAAAGAAGCCTTTAGTACCGCCCGCGAAATATTACGCGCCTTCCGCAAAGAATTTCTTTCTTCTAAAGAATTAATTCAAAAAGAAAACAAATCTTCACACGACAAAGAAATCGAAATGGCTCGCATTGAAAAAGTATTACGCGAAATTGATAATCTCTTACACCCACCGAAGAATCCGAAATGATAAAACATCCACATATTCAACTCTCTACCGAAGTTGCCCGCGCCATCAACATTGGCTTGCCGCTTGTGGCACTTGAATCAACTGTGATTACGCATGGCTTACCCAAACCGCAAAATTTAGAACTCGCGCGCAATATGGAAAAACAAATCCGTGACAATGGTGCCACTCCCGCAACCATTGCATTACTGGATGGAAAAATCCGCCTCGGTTTATCTGACGCAGAACTGATTCGGCTCAGTGAACTGGATACAAGCCTGAAAGTGAGTCACCGTGATTTTGCGACCGCCATTACAAAAAAACAAAATGGCGGAACGACTGTAGCAGGCACCATGCTCGCCGCCAACATGGCTGGGATTAAAGTCTTCGCTACCGGCGGAATCGGTGGCGTGCATAAAGAATCAGCGTTTGATATTTCAACTGATTTACATGCGTTATCTGAAACGCCGATGATTGTAGTGTGTGCTGGAGCAAAATCTATTTTGGATTTGCCCGCCACATTGGAATATTTTGAAACCATGGGTGTATCAGTTGTCGGCTACCAGACTGATGAATTCCCTGCTTTTTATTCACGCGAAAGCGGATTGAACGTCAGTGTACGACTTGATTCCCCGAAAGACATTGCTGAATTTGCCAAAGTACATTGGAGTTTAGGATTAAGAAGCGCAATCCTCGTTACGAATCCGATTCCCCAAGCAGAATCAATTCCTGCATCAAAAATGGAACCAATGATTGCGAAAGCCTCTAAAGAAGCAGTAGAGCAAGGGATTCATGGACAAGCATTGACGCCGTTTTTGTTAAATCGAATCAATGAATTATCCAAAGGAAAATCATTGAAAGCGAATTTGGCTTTGTTGTTGAATAACGCCTGCCTCGCGGCTGAGATTGCAAAAGAGATGACCGTGCGAAAGAAAGAGTGGGCGATCTAGTTTCCCGCTAACAACTCTTCCACCAAACTCTGTGGCACTTGCACTGCTACAACTTCACCTTTTACAGTAATCACCCCGTTTGCCATTAACCACTCTTCAATGACAACTTTTCTACCTTTATGTTCTTTGACCTTCGCCCGAATCTCTAATTGAACATTCAACGGCGTTGGTTTGAGATAATCCACATGTAATGAAGCGGTTAAGAAACGTGTGTTTGGTTCAGCATTGTTGTCACTTTCTTTAGCGGCTTTGTATGCGACTGCGGCGGCAGTCCCAGTTCCGTGACAATCAATTAATGAAGCAAGTAAACCACCATACACATAACCCGGAATCGCGGTGTGATACGGCTTGGGCATAAAATAACAAACTGATTCATCGCCATCCCAATAACTTTTGATTTGATGTCCGTGTTCGTTTAATTTGCCACATCCATAACAATGCGCGAAGTAATCGGGGTAATAATCTTGAAATGCTTTTTCGGTCATAAAAACTCCTGTTATAAATTTTAACCACAAAGCGTCACAAAGGGTCACGAATTATTAAATCTTTTCCTTTGTGTACCTTTGTCTCCTTTGTGGTAAATAAATTATGGTGTTGCAGTAATTTCAGGTGTGCTTGTTGATGTTGGTGTTTCAGTCTCAAGTCTATCTAAGACAGAAAAACGTCCGACAGTTTTCCAGTCATAGCCCATGAAAATCACCACTTCATATTGTCCGGGCAACCAACCGCCGATGGGACTTGAACATTCAGTGTAACCACCGATTCCGCCTGTTCCCCATTCATTCCTCCATGGTTCGGTTTCATAACAAACTAATTCACGATTTCGATACCATAATGCTGACCATTGCACACCGGGCAAGGTATTGTTGTAATCAAAACCGCCATATATTGTTTCGATTGGCAATTCAAAAGATGTTCTTGGATTAACTGGATTTACGCCGTCAAATTCGGTTGAAAATTGAATTGAAGTAAAGACCGCATCAGGATTCGGGGTGACAGGTCCAGCAAATAAGGCTTCAATGGCTAAGGGTAAAAAGGGTGTTGGTGTTAATGTCGGCGTATCAGAAACGGCAGGCGTAATTGTTTGTGTGGGTGTTAAAGTAATCGTCGGTGATAATGTAATAGTTGGGGTCAATGTAATCGTTGGAGTCAATGATGGTGTTGGTGATGGTGGGAAAACTTGATACACAATCTGCTCGCCAGAAGTCGGCAACCAATATGCAAAATACAATAAAAATATTGAAAATAAAAATAAATAAATTGAATTGCGGTTATATCTTTTTCTTAAACTATAAAAAGAAATCTTGCGCGCCGTTTGATAATTTTTAATCCCAGCCTGAACTACAAAATAAGCCGCCACCACAGAAAAAATTGCAATAACGATAATACCTGCTCGAATATCCATAAATGAAATTATAGCATGTGGAAATAGACGATAGACCATAGACGGTGAACAGTAAAAAAACTATGGCTATCGTCTTTGATAATTTTGTGTTAAAACATCCAACATGACAAAAGAAATCGTTCTCCTCAAACTGGGCGGGTCTTTGATTACGGATAAAGACAAGCCTTTTACTGCACGATTAGACAAATTAGCCGAACTTGCAAATGAAATCAAAACGGCTCTTGACCTTAATCCTAACTTGCTTCTGATTCTTGGGCATGGTTCTGGCTCCTTCGGACACGTTGCCGCGAAAAAACATGGGACTAGAAATGGTGTCCAAACAAATGAGCAATGGCATGGATTTGTAGAAGTCCGCTACCAAGCCGCGGAGTTAAATAGATATGTAGTCAAGGCTTTATATGAAGCAGGTGTACCTGCTTTGCCATTTCCACCATCAGCCTCTATGATTTCGGATAACAGAAAAGTGATTCATCATAATGTGTTGACGATTCAAAAAGCATTGGATAATCATTTATTACCTGTTGTGCAAGGTGATGTGGCATTTGATGAATCATTAGGCGGTACGATATTATCCACTGAAGATGTGTTTACGTTTTTAATTGAAAAATTTAATTGCTCAAGAATTTTATTAGCAGGCATTGAAGCGGGCGTGTGGGAGGACTTCCCCGCAAGAACAAAGTTGACGAAGCAGATTCAAGTCTCCACGTATGAAAGGATGCGGACAGGCATCAAAGGCTCGGTCAGTACAGATGTGACTGGCGGGATGAAAGCCAAAGTGGAGGAAATGCTGGCATTAATCCAGAAAAATGAAAACCTAACTGTGCAAATTTTTTCTGCTGAAGAAAGCGGATTTTTGACGCATGCTTTGCAAGGCGAAAATGTTGGCACGTTGCTGACAAAGTAAAAAAATTAGCTACTGAGCACACAGAGATTTTTAAAAAGTTTTCTCAAAGGTCTCTGCGAACTCTGTGGATGAAAGTTTTAAAATTGCTCTTGCTTTTTTGGAAATTTGTCTGATAATTAAGGAAAATTATATATAATTTTCAAGGAGAGAGAATGGCTGTCAAAACCAAGAAGTCTGCGAAAAAAGTTGTAAAGAAAAAAACAAAAAAGGCAACACCTGCAAAAGCAAGTTTTTCTTTCAAACCGGCAAAATTAAAATTGCTTCGCCCAGTGCCATCAGATATTGACATTGCACAAGCCGCGAAATTAAAACCGATTATGCAAATTGCGGATGAATATGGGGTGCGAGAAAATGAACTTGAATTATACGGACCATACAAAGCCAAAGTAAAACTAGAAATTTTAGAACGCTTGAAAAATCGCCCCAACGGAAAATATATTGATGTAACCGCCATTACACCAACGCCATTGGGTGAAGGTAAAACAACAACGACGATTGGTTTATCACAAGCATTGGGGGCGCATCTTGGAAAAAAAGTGATTACATGTATTCGCCAGCCATCTATGGGACCGACATTCGGAATCAAAGGTGGCGCGGCTGGTGGTGGATATTCACAAGTGATTCCGATGGAAGATTTCAATTTACATCTCACGGGTGATATTCATGCCATTACTGCGGCGCATAATTTGGTCGCCGCCGCGTTAGATGCGCGCGTGATGCACGAAAAACAACAAGATGATGAAAAACTTTTTAATGCACTCTGCCCGCCAGATAAAAAAGGAAATAGAAAATTTTCTGGGACGATGCTACGCCGTTTGAAGAAGTTGGGAATCAATAAAACCAATCCAGCAGATTTAACTGCCGAAGAAAAAAGTAAATTTGCTCGTTTAGATATTGACGAATCTACAATCACATGGCGACGTGTGGTTGATATCAACGACCGCTTCTTGCGTGAAGTGCAAGTTGGGATGGGCAAAGACGAAGTAGGCTTCGAGCATCGTTCTGGGTATGACATTACAGTCGCTTCTGAAATTATGGCGGTGCTTGCGCTGACAACTTCATTAGAAGATATGCGCGAACGCTTTGGGAAAATGGTTGTCGCTACAAGCAAATCAGGTGAAGCCGTAACCGTAGAAGATTTAGGCACAGCAGGTGCAGTGACTGTTTTGATGAAAGATGCGATTAAACCAAATCTCATGCAAACATTGGAAGGCACAGCCGCCATGGTACACGCAGGTCCGTTTGCAAATATAGCACACGGACAATCTTCTATCATTGCTGACATGATTGCTTTGAAACTCGTCGGCAAAGATGGATATGTCGTCACTGAATCAGGTTTCGGTGCTGATATTGGCATGGAAAAATTCTTCAATATCAAATGCCGCTATTCAGGATTAATTCCACATGTTGTGGTGATGGTGGCAACTGTCCGCGCACTAAAGATGCATGGAGGCGGTCCAAAAGTTGTAGCGGGCAAACCTCTTGCACCAGAATATACTGATGAAAATTTAGAATTGCTACAAAAAGGTTTAGCAAACCTTGAACGTCACATTCAAAATGCGACTAAGTTCGGCGTAAAAGTAATCGTTGCCGTTAATTCTTTCGCAACCGATACAGAAGCCGAAGTGGATTTGATTCGCAAATCTGCTATTCAATTCGGTGCTATGGATGCTATCAAATGCACACACTGGGCTGATGGTGGCGCAGGCACAAAGAAACTTGCTGAAGCAGTTGTGAAAGCCGCAAATGAATCAAGCAATTTCCAATTTTTATATCCACTTGAAGATTCAATCAAAACAAAAATTGAGAAAATTGCTAAAGAAATTTATCGTGCCGACGGCGTGGATTACACACCCGAAGCCGAAGAACAAATCCAAAGATACACTCGCCTCGGCTTTGATAAATTACCAATTTGTATGGCGAAAACACATTTGTCATTTAGTACCGACGCGACTCTTAAAGGTGCACCGACAGGTTTTCGAATCAAAGTTCGTGAAATTCGAGCATCAGTTGGCGCGGGATTTTTATATCCAATCCTCGGCGATATGCGCACCATGCCGGGCTTAGGAACACGCCCATCGTTTTATGATATTGATTTAGATTTGAAAACTGGAAAAATTTTAGGCTTGTTCTAGTACAAAAGTAGGGATACAGCGACGCTGTATCCCTACTTAATTGCAAACAAATTACAAAGCATGTTTCAGTACATATAGGCTATGTGGGAAAGTTTTCATTCGCATATAATTTTGACTTATGAAACAAGACGACACACCCTCTTTGATTATCCAGCGAGATTTGATGAAAAGCCGTGAAGTGCCCGCTTCAGACTTAGCCTCAACCTGCTACAAAATCATCGAGCGACTCAACCCCATACTGAATGCCTTTATCACGGTCATTCCGCCAGAAAAAAGTGACCTTCCCCATAATGGCAGTATGCCGTTATACGGAATCCCAATCGCCGTCAAAGATTTATACGACACAAAGGGAATCCGCACTACGGGTGGTTCAAAATTTTTTACAGATAATATCCCCAATGAAGATGCATTTGTGATACAAAAAATAAAAAAATCGGGTGGGCAAATTATCGGCAAGACCAATACTCACGAAATTGCACTAGGTGTTACCAATAACAATCCACATTTTGGAGCATGTAAAAACCCTTGGGATATTACAAGAACTCCGGGTGGTTCATCAGGCGGAAGTGCTGTTGCCGTAGCAACAGGCATGAGTCTCGCCGCATTAGGCACAGACACAGGCGGTTCAATTCGCATCCCTGCCTCATTGTGTGGCGTGGTTGGGCTCAAACCTACTTATGGAAGAGTCAGCCTCAGAGGTATTCTTCCATTGTCATGGAATCTTGACCATGCAGGTCCAATCACCAGAAAAGTAGAAGATGCGGCTTTGATGTTACAAGTAATGGGTGGGTACGATGAAAAAGACCCAACTTCTATCAAAACTTTGCCGGGTGATTATTCCAGTCACTTGAAAGATAAAATGAAAGAAAGAAAAATTGCTTTGGGGGTTGGGAATTTTATTGAAGAAAAAACAGACCCCGAAGTTTTAGAAGCCGTTCGCAAAGCCGCAAAAGTGTTTGAAGAGCAAGGTGCTATCATTGAAGAAGTGAATTTAGATTTTCTGCATGAAGCCGCAGTAGCCAACGCCTTAATGCTCACAGCCGATGGTGCAGCGTTTCATCGTGAAAGAATGAAAGAACATATTGATTGGTTTGGCGCGGATGTTCGTCAACGCTTGGAGATAGGAGCAGGATACACTTCAACGGAGTATGCGTTAGCGCGGCGCACGCAAGCCGAGGTTAAGAGAAGATGCGAATTGTTGTTTGATCAATATGATGTTTTGATTCTTCCTACAACGCCAATTACTGCCCCTGTCTTAGAAGGTGAAGATGCACTAGAACGTGCAAAGATGTTGACTCGTTTCACTTCGCCATTTAATTTAACAGGTTTGCCCGCTTTATCAATGCCATGTGGATTTTCAAAAGAAAATTTGCCGATTGGTTTGCAAATTGTTTCGCGGGCGTGGAATGAATCGGGAGTGTTGCGGGCAGGGTTCAATTATCAACAAGCGACTGAATGGCACAAGCTGAAGCCGAAGATTTAACGAAAAAGACCTGACAAATTATGTCAGGTCTTTTATATTTTAGGCACCATATTTTTGTAGAACGCGCGAGAATACTTCTTTATCTTCTGGCAGGATTTCGATTATTTGAAAGCCAACGCGGTACAAATTTGGTAAGATGATATCCATTTTGCACCACTTGCTTCGGGCGGCGAAAACGATGTAGGGAATACTACCCACATCTGCCGTAAGTTCGAGGCGCAGATAGTAATCTTTATTAATCGGAAGTTCGTGCGTTGTTTCTAAGCGCAAGCCTTCCATGCTGACTTCCACCATGTGACCTAAAATGTCTTGCGTGTCGTCATTTAAGACGCGCATATATACGGGGATATTTTTTCGGGGGGTGGTTCGTTGTTCAGGCATCACACACTCCTCTGAGACAAGAATCTGAATACCTGAATCCTACCATTTTTTTTGATTATCGAAAATGTACTTTTGTCCTATTTTGTAAGGGCACTGAAAACCTGACAGGTCTCATCATAAGTTGATTTGTCAAAATTTATTTTCACGCAAATACTTTACTTGTTAAAGTATTTATTAAGACCTGTCAGGTTTGTTTTTATATTCCTTCAAACAAATCTTTTTTGCGTTTGAAGTTTCCATCCACTGGCGGATAGGCTTGCATAAAATCTTCATGTTCGCCAAATAATTTCATGACCAACCCTTGTATGCCGCGACGCATTTGTTTGCCGCCTTGTGAGGCATGTTGTTCACTAGCATGGCGTTTGACTTGTACCACTGAATTAATATTTATTCGCGCATGAATTGGAAAATCAACTTCAACAAGTTCTTTGAGATTAATATCTTCATTGCGACCAAATTTTGTGGGGTCTTTTCCAAAAAGTGGCAATAGACGTACAGCAACTTTTAATATCGTCTTTGGAAACACTTGATAATACAATGCTTTCGGTTTAAATGGCTCACCCGCTTCTGGATAGAACGATGGATTATCCGCATTGGAAAACGCCATGACCGTGGCTTTGTGGATGTGAATATGGTCAGGATGTTTGTATCCGCCAATTGGATCAAATGTAATCACAACATCAGGTTTCAACTCACGAATGTATTTGACAACTTTCCCCGCCACTTCTTCTATGGGATGATTGACTTGCGCATTCGGGTGTTGATTCGGTTCAGTATTTGGCATACCAGAATCACGATAGCCTAAAAAGAAAACTTCTTTCAAGCCAAGAATTTTTGCAGCACGCATTAATTCATCGGTGCGCATTTCGGCTGTATCTTTGAAGCCTTGCATAAATTCTTCATCTGCCGCGCCGACTTCACCACGCGTAGCACAGACGTAATAAACTTCATATCCTTTTTGATTGTAGTAAGCGATCGTGCCTCCCAAGCCAAATGTTTCGTCATCTGGATGGGCTAAAACTGCTAAGATTGTTTTCGTCATGGATTTTTCCTCTTTGAATAGACGTAAAGTCAGGTCAGAAGTTTACCTCGTTTATAATATTCAAATATATGAAATTGATAAAGGAAATTCCAGGAATTAGAGATGTTCCATTAACCTTTGTAATAGACAGGTTTGATGAATCTACAGCTCAAAATCTATTCAAAATAGTTATTGAAAAAGCAAAAGAAGTTAGAGGAATTGTGACAGAAGCATATAAAGAGGAATGGAAAAATGATCCGTCTACTAATATAAGAATAGTATTTGTCCATTGGCTAGCAAAAGCAGTTAGACATTTTTCTGCAGCTATTACTCTTTGTGAAAAAAACGATCTTTCAGTCATAAATGATGTACATCATCGACAAATTTTTGAGTTATTTATTCAAATTAGATATTTCGCTTCATTGAATCAAGAAGAAAAAGATAAATGCTCAAAGAAAATTTATGCGATTGGATGTATTGATTTACTTGAAAAACTAAGCATTAAGAAAGACCATCCGAATATAAATGGTACTTTCAAAAAAATATCAGATATAGTATCAAGCTTAGATCAAGACTTAATAAACGAAATAAAATCTAGAAGAAAGAAAAATACATATAATTGGTTTGGTAAAACATTTAGCCAATTAGCTAAAGATGTTAGTCGTGAAGGGGAAGATTTAAGAACCATTTATCAAACAATATCGGCTGATGTGCATGGAACTTGGGATATTGTATTAAATGTTAGAAGTTCATCTGAACATATAGATTTTCGTGGGTATCCTGATATGAAAACTTTATATCTACGTTCTGCGGAAAACTTATATCAAATTACTAATCAGTATATGGAATTATGGAATGAGATTGCTAAATCTGTTGGAGCACAAGAAGTTTATTACATTAGTGAATAAATGAAAAATATTATATAAAATGATATAATCTCCCTCACAAAGGATACCCAGCGAATGACGGACATTTTGTAGTTAACCAATTTTTTCAGGGCACTCACCTATTGGCACACTTTAATTTAGCCGAGGCTTGCCCTCGGTTTTGTTTTTAACTACAGGAGTTCTTATGCTTAGTATTCACAATCTTTCAAAACATTTCGGGATCCAACCCGTTTTACAAAATATCAATTTCAACATCAGCGCTGGCGAGCGCATTGGTTTAATCGGACCCAATGGTTCGGGCAAAACCACGCTCATGCGCATTCTTGCAAACCTTGAAAAACCAGACTCAGGGAATGTCTCTTCGACGCGTCCTAATTTAAGAATCGGATATCTCGCTCAAGGCATGGAATTTGATTCCGAACAAGCGCTTCACTCCACGCTTGGAATTGATTCTGCAACTCAACATGATCCTGCCCTTGAGATTGAGGCACTTGCTATGAAACTTGCCTTACATCCAAATGATGCTATTTTGCAAGAGCAATATGATTCGGTGTTGAAAAAATTATCAGATAACAGCAACCAGCCTGAAAGTATTTTGGATGCGCTTGGTTTATCTCATCTTCCAGCAGAAACTCCAGTCGCCCACTTAAGCGGCGGACAGAAAACTCGTCTCATGCTTGCAAAAGTTTTACTCGAAGAACCAAATCTGCTTTTGCTTGATGAACCAACCAATCATTTAGATATCGAAATGCTTGAATGGCTCGAAGATTGGTTAAATAATTTTGATGGCGCAGTTTTGATTGTGTCACATGACCGTGTGTTTTTAGATAATACAGTTAACAAGATTTTGGAATTAGATATAACATCACATAGCATCAAAGTTTATGATGGTAATTACAGTGACTATCTTGAACAAAAAAATCTTGAATTCGATAAACAAGTCCAAGCCTATCAAGACCAACAAGATGAAATTGCTCAATTAAAAAAAGCCGCAAAGCATGTGCGTAGTCTCACCGTGATGAAAAAAGGCGGAAAGGCTGATAGTGGTGATAAATTTGCCAAAGGTTTTTTTGGGAATAAAGCGACTAAACGAGTAGCAGGACGTGCAAAAAATATTGAGGCGCGAATTGAAACTCTGCAAACCGATGAAAAGATTGACAAACCACGTGGAAGTTGGAAACTAAAACTTGACTTCGGCAAACCAGACCACCAGTCGAAAGAAGCGTTGGTTACTGAATCGCTATCAATTGGCTACACGATAGAAAATCCGTTATTGGAAAATATCAATTTGTTCATTCGTGCAGGTCAACGAATCGTGTTGACGGGTCCAAACGGGGCGGGCAAAACAACATTCATCAAAACAATCGTCGGAAAGATACCCCCACTGAGTGGAACATTTCGTTTGGGTGGCGCAACAAAACTTGGATACATGGCACAGGAGCAAGAATTGTTAAATCCAAAATTGAATGCGGTGCAAACGATTCAAAATATTTCTAGCATGAATGAAACCGAGACAAGAAATTTCTTGCATCACTTTTTATTCAAAGGCGATCACGCATTGCGTCCATCTGGAGAATTATCTTTTGGTGAACGCGCACGTTTGCAATTAGCAACTTTGATTGCACAAGGATGTACTTTCCTTGTGTTAGATGAACCAATCAATCATTTGGATATTCCATCACGCGAACGTTTTGAGGAAGCATTAGAAAATTTTCAAGGGACTATTCTCGCAGTTGTGCATGACAGAAGTTTCATTGAGCGTTTTGCAACCGATGTTTGGGTTGCAAAAGACGGAAAGATTTCTAAATAAGCATAACATGTTAAATAAAAAATTTACTCCATACGATGATGTAAATGAACTATTGAATTTGCTTTTAACAAACGTGAAAGAAATTTTAAAAGACGAGTTCGTTGGTATGTATCTTTATGGCTCACTCTCTAGCGGAGACTTCAATCCTAAATCTAGTGACGTTGATTTTCTCGTGGTGACAACAGATTATCTTTCAGAGAAAACAATTGCAGAGCTTGAAGCAATGCACAATCAAACTTGGGCAATCAGTTTAAAGCGTGCTGGCAAATTAGAAGGCGCATACATTCCAAAAGAATTGATTCACAAACATAATCCAAACGGTTTACCATGCCCAACCATTAACGAAGGAAAATTTTATCTTGATACGCCGGGAAGTGATTGGGCGATTCAACGTCATGTGGTGCGTGAATGCGGCGTTGTTGTGGAAGGTCCAGATCCGAAAACTTTAATTGATTTCGTTAGTTCAGAAGATATTCGCAATTCTGTAATGGGAGTCTTACGTGAGTGGTGGTTTCCTATGTTGGAAAAACCAGAGTGGCTTCGTGAACATGATGATGGCTATCGTTCCTTTGCAGTGATTACGATGTGTCGTGTGTTTCACGCATTGAAACATGGAACGATTGTTTCAAAGCCAAAAGCGACGAAATGGGCAAAAGAAAATTTAGACTCAAAATGGAATCTACTCATTGATAAAGCCGTTGCCGTCTCCCAACACGAAGAACATAAAATCTATTTAAACGAAACGTTAGACTTCATCAGATATACAAAAGAACAAATTGAAGGAAACTAATATGATTAAGTACAGAGAATATCAAGATAAAGATTGGCAGGCGATTTGCCAAATCCATGACCTTGCTAGACCTGATGAATTAATCGGTTCTTGTGACCCGCGTGGATTCATTCCAATAGAACAAGATAAAGAAGTGGAAGATTTAAAACGAAGCAAAAAATTTGTTGCATGTGAAGATGAAAAAGTAATTGGTTTCGTTGGTGTAGATGAAGATTATCTCGCCTGGCTTTATGTCCACCCTGATTTTTATGGCAAAGGCATCGGTAGAGAATTATTGAAAATTGGCATTCGCGAAATTGGTGAAGGCGCTTGGACGATTGTCTTAGATGGAAATAAAAAGGCAATTGCTTTATATGAAAGCGAAGGCTTTGAAGAAGTGAGTAGATTTGATGGCGAGAATAATGGATATCCATGTAGGTGTATTAAGATGAAAAGGGTAAAATAATAAAGTTTATAAAGCAATCCGTTGGTTGAGTAGGCGGTGCTTACCCGCCGTATCGAAACCAACAAGTACATCAAGTTATTTTGTTATTGTAAATATTTTGCTTTACTGGTGGTCTCGATACGCCCTTCGCGAAAAATCGCTCAAGGCTACTCGACCACCGATATTAACAGGAGAAAAAATGAAATTTGAAACGCTCGCAATTCATGCAGGTCAAGAACCAGACCCAAACAACGGTGCGGTGATGACGCCCGTTTATTTCACATCCACGTACATGCAAGATGGAATTAGCAAACCACGTCAGGGATATGAATATTCGCGCACATTGAATCCAACACGCAAAGCATTGCAAGATTGTCTTGCAGAACTTGAAAGTGGAACTTGGGGTTTGGCTTTCGCTTCTGGCATGGCGGCGACTGATACAGTTTTACGAATGCTTTCAAGCGGTGACCATATCGTTGCTGGCAATGATGTTTATGGTGGAACATTTCGTCTGTTTGACAAAATTCTGCGCCGCTTCGGTCTTGACTTTACATTTGCTGACACTACCGACCCAGAAAACTTAGCTGAGGCATTGACTCCATCCACGAAAATTGTGTGGCTAGAGACTCCCACGAATCCATTATTAGCAGTGACCGATATTCGGGCTGTTGCTGAAATGATAAAGAATCATCCCAGCAAACCATTACTTGTTGTAGATAATACATTTGCAACTCCTTACCTTCAACGTCCGCTAGAATTGGGTGCTGATTTAGTCGTCCACTCAATGACCAAATACCTCGGCGGACACTCCGATGTGGTTGGTGGTGCAATTATTGGGAAAGATAAAGAATTAGGCGCACAACTTGCTTATTTACAAAATGCAATCGGCGGTGTGATTGGTCCGATGGATTCGTTTTTGGTCTTACGCGGAATCAAGACTTTACCTGTACGTATGGATAGACATTTTGAAAATGCGACAGCGATTATCAAATTTTTAGAAAAGCAAAAAAGCATCAAGCAATTGATTTATCCATTCCATGAAAGTCATCCGCAACAAAAAATTGCCATGTCGCAAATGAAAAATGGTGGTGGCATGATTTCGTTTGTGATGAAAGATGGAAAAGATGCCGCCATCAAAGTTGCTGAGTCTACAAAGATATTTACTTTAGCAGAATCATTGGGTGGCGTGGAATCTTTAATCGAAGTCCCTGCCGCGATGACGCATTTATCTACACAAGGTTCAAAATTAGAAATTGACCCTGGGCTTGTGAGATTATCTGTTGGAATTGAAAACGTGGATGATTTGATTGCGGATTTGGAACAGGCATTGAAATAAAACGTAGGGGCGAGGCGTGCCTCGCCCCTACAAAATCATTTTGCTTTTATCGTCACAAGCGTCACATCATCATCTTGCTTGGCGCCGTTTTGATAACCTTGTAACGTCTCTAATAATCTATCACTGACTTGTTGGGCATTGAGTTTGGTTAACTCGCTCAACAAGTTTTTGATTCTATCTAATCCAAATGCTTCACCTTCTGGGCTTCTGCAATCGGTCATGCCATCGGTGTACATAATCAATGTATCACCCGAGGCAAGTGTCACTTCACGTTCATCTATCGTAATGGGGTCCCATAAACCAATTGCCATACCAGCACTATGTGGCAAGCGTTCTACACTTCCGTCGGGGTGAAGCAAAAGTGGAGGTTCATGACCAGCCCTCGCGTAAGAAAAGAGGCGGGTTTTTAAATCTAAGATGCCATATAACACAGTCACAAATTGAGTTGATTTTTGTAATCGCGTGATATGACTGTTCACCAATTGCATCACTTCAGTGGCAGTGATGGCAATATCCGCTTCAGCCATGATGAGTGCATGAGCGCGCGCCATAAACAAAGCAGACGGGACACCTTTATCTGCTACATCGCCAATTAAGACTCCGATGCGGTCATCTTTAAGTTGGAAGACATCATAAAAATCGCCTCCGACCTGACGGGCAGGCAGGATTCTCGCACCGAAACTAAATTCTTCGGTGTCAGGAAGAACATCGGGCAAAATGCTGAGTTGAATATCAGCGGCAACTTGCAATTCACGTTCGAGACGTTCTTTTTCAATGATTTGTGCTTGCGCGGCTTTGAGTTCGTCATACGCTTTTTGAAGCGCATGATTTTTTGCAACCAAATCATTGAACGCGGCTTCGTTGGATGAATCGAGTCGTTCACTCATTATTTCAACCATCGAATATGCCAACTGCGGATATTTCTGTAAAGTTTGATTAAATTTCTCGCGGGTCATCATCCAAACAACACTATCGTCTCTAGCACGCACGCTAGCAGTACGTGTGCCTTTGGGCATCATCAAACTCATCTCACCGACATATTCACCAGGTCCGCAAGCACGTAATAACATTTCATCAGGTGTATCGGCGGCGAGGATAATTTCAACTTTGCCATCACGCACCACATACAAACTATCACCATGTTCGCCTTCACGAAAAAGATAATCGCCGCGTTTATATTCTTGAACGGGTAATTCATTTACCAATTGAAACAAATCTAACTTTGGCATTTTGTTGAATAGTGGAATTTTTAAGAAGACAGTTTGGTCTATATTAGTCACGTAAATCCATCACTTCTTTGCCTGCTAATTTATCTTGAATGCGTTCGGTCACCAAATCTAAATGGCTGGGCATATTGGCATAATCTAAGTTATTAGTTTGAATGGTTAATACTGGACACATATCAAACGCACCGAGCCATTCTTCGTAAAATGAATCAAGCAAGGTTAAATATTCAGGTGTGATACCAGTTTCCATGTTACGAGCGCGGCGGCGAATGCGTTCCATCAAAACATTTACAGGCGCTTTGAGATAAATCAATAAATCAGGTCTGGGCAAACTATTCACGACCACATCATATAAGTTGCGATAAGCTAAATAATCGCGTTCGTTCAAATTCCCCAAGTGATGTAAGGCGCGTGCAAAAATATGAGCATCTTCATAAATGCTTCTATCTAAAATGGAAGAACGTGCATCACGGGCAGCTTCTAAATATTGTTCGGCACGATGACCCAAAAAGAAAATTTGTAAATGAAACGACCATGAACGCATATCGCCATAAAAATCAGATAAATAAGGATTATCAGAAACAGATTCGTATCCAGTCCACCAACCAAGGCGTGACCCGATTCGTTCTGTCAATGTGGTTTTTCCCACGCCAATATTCCCTGCAACAAGAACCAAATGCTTCGCCATAGTTGAATTATTTTATCATGTATAATTAATTCAATTAGGAGATAATCTTATCAATGAAAATTCGTGATGCATCTGGTTGGACAATTTTTGTATTCGGTTTTTTAGCGTTTGTGCTTGGATTGATTGGTTTAATTCGACCTGAAATTTTGTTATCCGTTTTAGGTTTTGAAGTGATAGAGCGTACCTCACGCACCGCAGGTGATTACACCATTGTATTTATGACCGCTTCTTCGATGGCATCATTCAACATCGGCATCTATTACGTCCTCGCCGCCTTGAACGATGTAAAAATCTTTTATCGTTGGACAGTTCCATTTCGTACTCTAACTTTCATCGTTTTCACAATTGTAGTGATTTTAGGAATTGCCCCACAACGATTTTTAGGTGTTGCGATTTGGGAATTGGTCGGCGCGCTTGCAACTGGCATTGCTTTATACTTAGAAAATAAAAAATCCACATCAAGTGAATCTGTTTCCGCTCCGAAAAAGAAGAAAAAGAAATAAAGGAGGCTGGCATGAAATCAAAATGGATTGAATACAAAGGCAAAAAGATTTTTTATCAAGATTTTTCGAATAACTTCTTCAACGACAAAGCAGTCATTGCCGAGTTGAAAGAAGTACAAGAGCTTATCTTAACTCAGCCAGAAAATTCAACCCTCGTGCTTTCTAATTTTTCAAATACCGAAATTACATCAGCCGTCATGCCACTTCTTAACGAATCTTCAAAGAAAACAAAATCACATATTCGCAAAACTGCTGTGGTTGGTGTATCTGGCATCAAACGCACACTTGGCGATTTGCTTTCCAAAATCACAGGTCAATCGTTGATGTACTTCAACGATGAAAACGAAGCAAAAGATTGGCTTGCTCAAGATTAACTTAAATTTCAAAATGAAAAATAGAATAATTTATATCGTCTTACTCATCGTCATAGGGGCGGTACTTTTCTCATGTGCTGACTCAGCAAATCAAACAAATTCAGATGATGTGGACTTAATTCGTACCCAAGCAGTTTCTACATTCGCTTCATCCCTAACGGAAACTTTGGTTGCCGTTCCTACACATTCATCTACGCCGATGATTGTGGAAGAGCCGAGCATCACGCCTACAATCATTACCGAGACTCCATTACCCACTGCCACTACAAATCCATGCTACAACTTGCTTTATATATCTGATGTAACCATCCCAGATGGTACGCAAATGGATACAGGTGAAGTATTTACCAAAACATGGGAAGTACAAAATATCGGCGGGTGTGCCTGGCGAGCAGGATTCACCTTCCAACATGTTGGCGGTGAATTAATGCGCGGAAGTACAGTTACTTTAACCGAAGCCATTCCCACAGGCGCAAAAAGACAAATCTCTGTGGAATTGGTGGTACCAAGTGGAATCAGTGGCTTGATTCAATCTTCATGGCGCATGGCTGACGAAAACGGCGTGTTCTTTGGTGATACGTTAAGTGTGAATATTTTGGTTGGAAATATTACAACCCCT
>ERZ761610.645-NODE-645-length-24882-cov-49.979820_pt1 | contig 24882 bp, 23 predicted proteins | sample MGYA00512164_ERZ761610 | MGnify/ENA primary metagenome ERZ761610 (study PRJEB28899, sample SAMN02850038) | bioreactor sludge metagenome | biome: EBPR Sludge; feature: EBPR Bioreactor; material: flocular biomat | place: Australia: Thorneside Wastwater Treatment...
GTTTAGTCGGTGGTATCGCTGCCGCCCGAGGCGTGTTAAATTGTAAAAAACGTAATGATATCTATTGGGCGGGTGTGCGCACAGGTCTAATTAATGCCTTACTCGTGGCGTTTCTTATGGTGATTGCGAAAATCGAACAGGACGAATCGTTGACCGAGGTATATATCGCTATTCCAGCGGCATTTTTAGGCGGTATCTTTAGTTCGTTGATTACGATGATGGTGATTCCTTTAGTAGAGTCACTGTTTAATTATACAACCGACGTTAAATTATTAGAGCTATCGAATTTAAATCATCCTTTGCTTAAGCAAATGTTAATCCAAGCGCCGGGAACCTATCATCACTCGATGATGGTCGGTAGCATGGTGGAGGCCGCTGCTGAAGAAATTGGCGCTAATCCATTATTGGCCAAAGTTATGAGTTACTATCATGACATTGGAAAAATGGAGCATGCTCGCTATTTTATTGAAAACCAGAAGCCAGGACAGAATGCCCACGACTCGATTTCTCCATTTATGAGTAAAACCTTGCTTGTCGCGCACGTAAAAGACGGGGTTGAGCTTGGTATGAAGTATAAACTCGGTAAGCCGATTATTGACGGCATTGTCCAGCACCACGGAACGACTTTGATTTCCTACTTTTATAATAAAGCTTTGGACTTACGACAGGATGGCGATGCTGAAATTTCAGAAGAAGAATTCAGATACCCAGGTCCAAAACCACAGTTTCGAGAGTCCGCGCTAGTGATGCTTGCCGACAGTATCGAGGCGGCCGCTCGATCGCTGGATGAGCCAACACCGACTCGGTTACAGAATATTGTACGTAATATTATTCAAAGAAAATTTACAGACGCTCAGTTAGATGAATGTAATTTGACGCTAAAAGATCTATCCAAGGTCGAGCAAGCCTTTGTCAAAATCCTTTTGGGTATATATCATCAAAGAATAGATTATCCTAAAAGTGCAGGCGGTGGATTAGGATATATTTCACAGTCACAGACAAAATAGGGCCTTATGAAACTAAATATTATCAATGATTCGGGAATGGATTTGTCCGAAGACGTTTTAAACAAATGGATTAAGGGCATTGCAACCGAGCTGCAAAAAAAGAAAATCATTGATAATGAAAAGAAGACACTCGAAGTGTCTTTAGTTTTCTTGAATGAAAATGACGCCAAAAAATTAAATTGGAACTATCGCTGCAAAGATTACCCAACTGATATTTTGAGCTTTAGTTCGGATGATCCAGCTTCAATGGGCGAACTTGTTTTATGTCCGCAGGTCATTTCACGCCAAGCCAAAGAACACGGTCTAACATTGGAAGACGAACTTGGTTACATCGTTCTGCATGGTGTGTTACATCTGCTAGGCTACGATCACGAAAAAAGCAAAGTGGATGAAGAATTGATGATGTCGATCCAAGATGAAGTTTTTGAAAATCTTCGTAATCCAAAAGCTGGCAAAAAAGGTAAGGCGGCAGATGCGGCGCCGAAGAAAAGCCTTACTGTGAAAAAAGCGGCTAAATCTCATGTGAAAGCGGCAACTAAATCTGCGAAGGTTCCCACGAAAGCGTCCGAGAAGTTGACGAAAAAAGTGGCAAAGTCTGCACCGAAAGCGGCACCAGTTAAAGCTGCGACATCGGCGAAAAAAACAAAGAAGAAATAGTCACCGATACGGAAAACGGTACGGAAACCTTAAACGGCAAACCCCAAACGGCTGCGGCTTCCCGGTTTCCAGTATTTAAGAATAGGCGTGGCGTCACACAACAATACTTTTGTAATACCAAACATCATTCGTTACCGTAAGAGAATGTCTCTTGTTACAGAAGTCAGTGAAATAAAAAGAAAAATCTCAGAACTTGAAAGCCTCGGAACAGAACTCCGGGGGTATCTTTGACCTCGATAAAAAGAAAAAGCGTCTTGAAGAAGTCCTTTTAGCGGCTGAAAACCCCTCGTTATGGGAAAAGCCGGATGAAATGCAAAAAATCAACAAAGAGAAATCCATACTGACTCGAGCCATCGAGGAGTGGGAAACGTACGACAAGAAACTTAAAGACGCTAAGACATTACTTGAAATGAGTGAAGAGGCTCACGATGAGCCAACCTTTCAAGAAGCCAAAAATGAAGTGAATCAAATCGAAGAATTAGGCAAGGGACTTGAACTGAAGCGTGTTCTCAATGGTGAGCTTGATCCGAATAATACCTACTTGTCTATCAATTCAGGCGCGGGGGGAACGGAGTCATGCGATTGGGCCGAGATGCTGCTGCGTATGTATTTAAAGTATTGCGATCAGCAGGGCTTTAAGTACGAGTTGATTGATCGAAATGATGGGGACGAAGCGGGATTAAAATCATGTACTATTTTAGTTGAAGGTGCGTATGCGTACGGTTACCTAAAGGCAGAAAGTGGAGTGCATCGTTTAGTTCGCATTTCGCCATTTGATAGCAATGCCCGACGACATACATCATTTGCATCGGTTTTTGTTTGGGCCGAGATCGATGATGAAATTAATATCGAAGTAAAACCTGACGATCTAAAAGTTGAGACTTTCCGTGCCAGTGGGGCCGGCGGTCAGCACGTCAACCGCACGGATTCGGCGGTTCGTATGTACCACTTGCCTACGGGAATCATTGTTCAATGCCAAACGCAACGTTCCCAGATTCAAAATCGTGAAAAAGCGTTAAAAATGCTTAAAGCGCAGTTATACGAGCGCGAAATAGAAAAACGTAACAAAGAAAAAGACGAAATGAATGCGCAAAAGAAAGCGGTAGAGTGGGGCTCGCAAATTCGTTCCTATGTTATGCATCCCTACCAAATGGTTAAAGACCATCGTACCTCATTCGAAACCAGCCAAGTACAAGACGTGATGAATGGTGATCTGCAGGGTTTCGTCATGGCCTATCTGAAATCTTTAAAGGTCGCTCCGCAATGATTAAGGAGCGACTAAGAAACTTCACGACTAAGAATCCGTTAGTATTTATTGCGTGGAAACTTTTATTCACACGCAAATTTATTTTAGAAGGATCGACTCCGCTGAGTTTATTGGGACTCGTGTTAGGTGTAGCGTGTTTGTTGGTATCGATGGCGGTGATGAGCGGCTTTGAAGCCACACTAAAGAAAACGATGACGGATGTCACTGGTCATATTCAGGTTATCGATAAAAACAAATCCAAACCGTTTTGGAAAGATTTCGAAAACGAATTAAAAACGATCGAGCCTAAACTAGAATCAACGACGCGTTTTGTGTACATTGAATCAGTCCTTGCCAGCCAAGGGCAAATCGTTGGTATTTTGCTTCAAGGTATCGATAGTGATCGATACAAAAACATTATCAATTTGAACCAGCGACTAGTGGATGGTGTAAATGATATTTCTAGCTACACAGAAAATGGTGTTAAATTTCCGCAGGCGATGATCGGCAAAGGGATCGCGCGACGTTTGAATATTAAAGTCGGCGACAAAATCAACGTGGTCGTTCCTATTAGTGATTCAGTAGATCCATCGACATTCAAACGTCAGGCGGCTGAGTTTAGAGTGTCGGGGGTTTTGGATTTAGGTAAATATGAGTGGAATGAACGTTTGATCATTACGGATATTACATCAGCGCAGAAACTGGCGGCAATAGGTGATCGTTACACGGGTTTGATTATGAAACTCAGTGATGATCGCGATGTGCGCGGGGCCGCGTTCAGAATGGCGCTTAAGCTGGGGCCACAGTATTTGATTCGTGACTGGCGCGATGTGAATGAGAATCTGTTTGATGCCGTTGAAATCGAACGTGTCGTAATTTTCTTTGTTATATTGATTATCGTTATCGTGGCGGCATTTAATATTTCATCGACCCTGTATGTTGGCGTTGTTCAACGTAACAGTGACATTGCGATTTTGAAAACATTAGGTGTTTCAAAAAAGCAAGTTTTGAAAATCTTTACGTTGCAGGGGCTGCTCCTTGGCTTTATGGGCGTAGCCCTGGGGTTGGTGCTGGGATTTTTCTTATGTCAGGGGTTTATGATTCTGCAGAATCAGTTCGAGTTAATTCCTGGCTCGGTTTATAAGATTGATAATATTGTAATTAAAATTCGTTTGGTGGATGTGTTTGCTATCACTTTAGCGACGCTTATTATTTCTTTTTTCGCAACCTTAGCACCGGCGCTTCGTAGTTCGCGGCTGTCGGTTGTGGAAGGACTTCGTTATGGGTAATGTGCTTCTGTCGGCTCGTAATATATTTAAAAGCTATCCGCAAGGAAGTGGAACTCTGGATATCTTAAAAGGTGTCAGTCTGGATATTCAAGAGGGTGAGGCGATCGGGATCGTCGGCAGTAGCGGGTCGGGCAAGTCGACATTGTTACAGATTTTAGGCACTTTGGATTACCCGCAGTCGGGAGAGCTCGTTTATCTGGAGAAGAACCTATTTCAGCTGGACGACGAACAACTGTCTCTTTTTCGCAACCAAACCATCGGTTTTGTGTTTCAATTTCATCATCTTTTGAGTGAATTATCGGCTCTAGAGAACGTATTGTTGCCGTGTCGTATCGCAAATCAAGATATTGGTATAGCTACGCGCCAGGCAGAAGAACTTTTAGCTTTCTTGGGATTAGGAGATCGTCTTCATCATTATCCGAATCAATTATCGGGCGGAGAGCTACAGCGAGTAGCGATTGCTCGTGCTTTAGTCCGTCAACCACGTATCCTTTTTGCTGACGAGCCGACAGGGAATTTGGACTCTATGAATAGCTATAAAATTCAGGAGCTGTTTTTTAAGATTCGTGAACAGTTAAAGATTGCTATTGTTGTGGTCACTCATGACTTGCACTTTGCCCAGAAATTCCCACGAATTCTGCATCTTAAAGACGGTCGTTGGGCGGAATAATCCCCCTCTAACACGCCGCTTTTTTGGTTGTGACTCGTCACACATAGGCCCTAATATCCTGAGCACATGACAAGATTTTATCTAACATTGAGCTGTCTTTTTTTGAGTCTGATTTTCTCTGCAAATCCGTCATTGGCGCAACAAAATACGCCAGTCAAAAAGCAGCCGCTAAATCAGAAAACAGCGGCCAAAACAAAAAAAACAGCGCCCAAGAAAAATTCTAACCTAAAAAAGATGGAATCCGTTAATTTAGGTGAATCGGTTGCGATCGCCGATATCAAAGTGGATGGTCAAAAGAAAATCGAAAAAGACTCGGTTACGAGCCGTTTAAAAATGAAAAAAGGCCAAAGCTATTCTGCGGCTGATTTTAAAACGATAGTCCGTGAAGATATCACTACACTTTTCAAAACAGGCTTTTTCTCGAATGTAGACGTGTATATTGAAAACGTAGGCAGCGATAAAACGATCGTTTTCAAAGTCCAAGAGAAGCCGTCCGTGGCTGAGGTTGTTTGGGAAGGCGTTTCTGAAGACGTTAAAAAAGAAGAACTAAACGACGCTCTAGGTATCAAATCATACGAAATCTTAAACGTTACAAAACTTAAAGAAGGCCAAGAAAAGGTTCAAAAGTTTTATGAAGACAAAGGTTACTTCTTAGCGAAAATTGATTACGCCATCGAAGACGTGGTTAAAGATGAAACTGTTAAAATCAAAGTCACTGTCAAACAAAACGACCGAGTTAAAGTTAAAAAAATCACATTTCTAGGTAATAAAAAAGTTCCCTCGTCTCAGTTGATTATTGATCAATTAGTAGCGGAAGAAGGATACTTTACAGGTCTTTCGGGATCAGGCCAGTTCAAACAAGATATGTTCGAACGTTGGATCCAAGGTATCCGCTTTATATATTTCAATAAAGGTTTCATCCAAGCTAAAATCGATCGTCCGCAAGTGACTGTGACTCCGGATAAAAAAGGCATCTACATCACTATTAATATTGATGAAGGTGAAGCGTTTGACGTGGGTGATATCGACTTCTCGGGTGACGTTTTGTTTTCTAGGCAAGAACTACTAGATACGATGAAGCTAGATGAAAACAAGATTTTCGCCTACGATGTATTGCAACGGGATTTAGCGGACCTTCAGGCTAAATACGGGGATTTGGGTTACGCGTTTGCCAATGTGAACCCACAATGGAAAGTAAAAGAGTCAGAACGTAAGGTCGATATCGTATTTGATTTCGATAAGGGTAATAAAGTTTACTTCGGCCGTATCAACGTTGTTTCTAATACAAAAACGCGCGACAAAGTCGTTCGCCGCGAATTGAAAATCAAAGAGGGCGAACTATACAATGAAACTCGTCGTCGTTTATCGTTAGAAAATATTCAGCGTCTGGGTTTCTTTGATGAAGTGAATTTCAAGACATCAACTCCACCAGATAAATTAGATATCCTTAATATCGATATCACAGTGAAAGAACGTAATACTGGACAGATTCAGCTTGGTGCCGGTTACGGTTCGGCTCAAGGTTTCACATTGCAAGGTAGCGTTCAGCAAACTAATTTCATGGGTCGCGGTCAGAACTTGGGCGTAAGCTTAAACTTAGCGTCTCAGTATTCAGTGTACGACTTTACATTCACTGAACCTTATTTCCGTGATTCATTATGGTCACTGGGCTTTCGCGTATTCCGCAGTGAAAACTCGGGTCGTCTAGATTACAATGAAACACGTACGGGTGGTTCGGTATTCTTGGGTTACCCACTGGGAGACTATTTACGTTTAAATACTAGTTATACCTACACAGCGACTAAATTGACGAATGTGACGGATGCGGCTGGTAACAACATTACAGATTACGACTTGTTCCCTCTAAACACAGCAGAAGGTGATTCTGGTTTGTTAGGTGTGAGCTTAGACTACGATACTCGTAATGATAGATTCCGTCCTACTAAGGGTATTTATGCTCGGTTGGGTTACTCGTTAACAGGACCATTTGGTGGTAATTTAGAGTATTACAAAGGAAATGCAGATTTCCGTTTCTTTAAAACATTGTTCTGGGACGTAGTATTCAGAAACTCGATTTCTTATGCACGTATTGAATCGACAGATCCAAACCGTCTGCCTCCGTTCAATGAATTATACTTATTGGGTGGTCCGTACAGCCTACGCGGTTACCGTTACGGTCGTGTCGGTCGACAAGTTAAATCGACAAAAATTGAAAACGAATTAAAAGCCATCCCTGGAATGACGGATATCGAAGAGAAATCGAAACGTTACTACGGTGGTGCGCAACAGCTTATGTATCAAGGTGAATTGTTATTCCCGTTGATTCGCGAAGCACAAATGTACGGGGTTGCATTCTATGACGTCGGACAAGCGGAAGATACGATCGTAGACGAGCGCTTCTTTGCAGATACGGGTTTTGGTATTCGTTGGTTCTCGCCAATTGGTCCATTACGATTTGAGTGGGGTTTCCCATTAAATCGTGAGTATTTACACGAAGCTGTGGTCTTTGAGTTCTCAATCGGAACCCCATTTTAGGGCAATGCGAATTAGTTTGACCAACTCTTCGTTGCAAAACCTTCGGTCTCCCTGCGACGTGGCTATGCCACGCCTCAGTCGCCTCAGGATTTGCGCCTCGATTTGATCAAACTAATTCGCATTGCAGAGTAGACACGGGTAAAATTTTAATCTAGGCTTAATAATAATTCAGTGCATGAATATAGGAGAATTAAATGACAAAGTCATCGTTGTTAGTGGTAGCCGTTCTTGGTTTTTCACTTAATACGTTTGCAGCCGAATTTAAAGCGGGCGTTGTGAATTTACAAAAAGCGATTCAAGCGACTTCAGCTGGTAAAAAAGCTAAAACAGAATTAGAAGCTGATTTCGAGAAAAAGAAAAAAGAACTGCAAAAGAAAGAGGGCGACCTAAAGAAAATGCAGGAAGATATCGAAAAAAAGAAAAGCGTTCTTTCAGAAGAAGTTCTAGCTAAAAAGCAGGATGAATTCCGTGAAGAAATGATGAAGTTCCAGCAAGTGGTTCAAAAGAACCAAGGCGAAATTCAAAAGAAAGAACAAGAGTTAACTCAGCCAATTCTAGAAAAAATGAAAAAAATCATCGAGAAGATGTCTAAAGAAAAAGGCTACTCAATGGTTCTTGAAAACACAGCCATGGTTCTTTACGTAGAATCAGCTCATGATTTGACTGACGAAGTTGTTAAGGCATTCGAAAAAGATAAATAAATATGAAAGTACATCCTTCAAGTGTCCTAAGTCCCGATGTGGAATTAGGACCTGACGTCGAAATCGGTCCCTACTGTTTAATACAAGGTAAAGTTAAAATTGGAAAGGGGACCATTATCGAAGGTCACGCGACTGTAGGCTCCCGTTATGGAGTCTTGGAAATTGGCGAGAATAATCACATTTTCCCTGGTGCCGTTATCGGCGGACCTCCTCAAGACATCACGTATAAATCAGAACCGACTCAGTTAATCATTGGCAACAACAATACATTTCGTGAGTTTTCTACTGTCAACTTGGCTACAAACAAGGGCGATGGCAAAACCGAAATCGGTAATAACTGTTACATGATGGCGTACACGCACGTGGGTCATGATTGCAAAATTGGCAATAACGTAATTATCGCCAATGACACTCATATGGGTGGTCACTGTATAGTTGAAGATAATGTTACCATCGGTGGGGTGTGTGCGTTTAACCAATTCACGCGAGTTGGGAAAAATGCATTTATCGCCGGTAGTTCTGTTATCAACAAAGACATTCTGCCATTTAGCCGTGCTCAGGGTACCTATGCATTAGTGCGTGCAACTAATAAAGTCGGTTTGGCTAGAAAAGGTTTCCCACGCGAAGAAGTAGCTAACGTTCATAAAGCCATCCGGATATTTATCATGGGTAGCAGCACTTTGGACGAAGCCTATGCGCGTATCGCAACGGAATGTAAGCCATCTGAGAATATCGATTATCTAGTAAACTTTGTAAAACAATCTAAGCGAGGCATTGCTATTTCCCGAGGAAAGAGCTCCGACTTAGAAGAATAGAGTCAGAGGAATAGAAAATGAAAAAACTAAGAGCCGCAGTGGTTGGCGTCGGTTACCTAGGTAACTTTCACGCTCAGAAATATAAAAACAATCCCCACTGTGAGCTCGTTGGTGTGTGTGATGCCAGTCCCGAGCAAGCACAAAAGATCGCGACGGCATTGGGTGTTACTGCCTACACAAATCCAAAAGATTTAATCGGAAAAGTAGATTTAGTTACCATCGCGACATCAACGCGCTTTCACTATGAGCTGGCAATGATGTTTGTAGAAGCTGGAATTCCGGTAAATGTTGAAAAGCCAATGACGGCCACCTTAGAGCAAGCTGAAAAACTCTTTGAAGCGAGCCAAAAGAAAAAATCCTTCTTAACGGTCGGTCATATCGAACGTTTCAATCCCTCGATTGTAGAAGTCGCTAATAAAATGGCGGGTGAGGCGACAAGTTTTGAACTGACTCGCTGGGCACCATTTAATCTGCGTGGTTCAGATGTATCTGTTGTATTTGATTTAATGATTCACGATATCGATTTGATGTTCTGGTTATGTCAAAATGGAAAAGTTACAAATCATTCGGTTCGTGGTGATGTGATTGTTTCACAAGAAACAGACTCAGTGACTGGATATTTCGATTTAAATTTAGATAGTGGAAAAACTAAATCCGTATACATGTCTGTGAATCGCGCTAGCGGTAAAGGCGTTCGTCAACTAAAAGCCTACAGTAAAACTAAAACGATTACGGCTAATACGGGAATTCATGAACTTGAAATGTATGAATTCAATCCGTCGGCGGCTAAGGTTGAAGATAAAATCAAAACAACAAATTGGACAGTCGCTAAAGTCGATGCGCTTCAAGAAGAAACGAATCACTTTATAGACTGCGTTTTGAATAATAAGAAACCTTTAATCACTGCGGAAGATGGATTGCGGGCCATGGTATGGGCCGACAAAATCGATAAACACATTCGCAAATGAAAAAACCGTCTGTATTGATCATATCAGCGGAGGCGTCTTCAGTCCTTTATGCTCAGCGAATTCTAGAGCAGTGGAAGGTAAATGGCACAGACGTTGACGCCTATGGTGTGGGATCTAACGATATGGAGGCTATAGGCTTTCGTCGTTTTGGTCGTTCGGAAGACATGGCTGTGATGGGTGTTGTCGAAGTTGCTAAACACTATTCTAAAATCAAGAAAGTTTTTTATGATGTTTTAGCTGAAGTGGATCGCAATCCTCCGAAGGTCGCTGTTTTATTAGACTACCCAGGATTTAATTTACGCCTGGCTAAAGAATTAAAGAAACGTGGTATTCACGTTGTTTATTACATTGCCCCACAAGTCTGGGCGTGGAAACAAAAGCGTGTTCATCAAATCAAAGAGTATTGCGATAAAGTGCTGCTTTTGTTTCCGTTTGAAGTTGAGTTTTTTAAAGCTCACCACGTGCCGTATGAGTTTGTCGGCCATCCATTGATTGATGAATTAAAGCCAGAATGGTTAGATGAAAAATGGATCATGACGGAACGTCGTCGCTGCGGAATTCAGGATAGCGAAATCGTATTAGGATTAATGCCGGGGTCTCGCCATGGAGAATTGCAGCAGCTTTTTTTGATGCAGCTAGAAGTGGCTCGTCGTCTGTCACATAAAGTGTCTAATTTAAAAATCATTATTTTATGCGCCCCTAGTTTTGAGAAAGAAGAACTAATGCCGTATTTAGATAATTTCAAAGTGAATTTCATCATGCTAAAAACAGATCCGTTCAAGATGATTGCCCTAACGGATATGATTCTGGCCGCCTCTGGAACGGCGACGTTAATGGTGGGATTGTTAGAAAAACCAATGGTTATCATGTATCGCATGAAGTGGTTGACTAGCGTACTAGCTAAAATTTTAGTTAAAGGAATCAAGTATTTTGGAATCACAAATCTAATCATGGACGCTGAAGTCAGTCCCGAGCGTTTTCAGGAAAAAGCGACTCCGGATGAGCTTGAACGTTTAGTGTTTGAATTGATTTCAAAACCCGAGGTGTACGCCGAACAAAAGACGAAATTGAAACAGCTCAAAACCCAATTGGGTCAAGGCCAAGTTACAGAAAAAGTAGTTCGTATTTTAAACTCATATATTGAGGCGAAATGAAAATAACCTCTTCAGCGCTTTTTCCTGATCTAGAGGCGGATAGGAAATATTTTTTTCCCGTGCTGTGGCTATTGAGTTTGCTGTCTTTTATCTATAGCGCATTAGTATCGTTTAATGCGTGGCTGTTCAAAAAAGGTTTTAAGAAAGTGACGACGTTGTCTATGCCGGTCATTAGCGTCGGCAATTTAACAGTCGGTGGTACAGGAAAGACGCCGATATTGATTTATTTGGCTAACCTGCTTCAATCCCAGGGAACACGAGTAGGAATTGTCAGTCGTAATTATAAAGCGTCATCTTCGCAAATCGTGAAAGTAGAGCCTGGAAAAAATCCTGAAGTCGCGGATGGAAGACTGTTTGGTGATGAGCCTTTGTTAATCTTTCAGAAAACGGGAGTGCCCGTATACGTTGGGCCAAAAAAGGTGGAAACAGCGAAAGAGATTGTGCGTACCGAAAAAATTGATGCTGTATTTATTGATGATGGATTTCAGCATCTGCGTTTGAAGAAGAACTGCAATATTCTTTTATGTGATGTGACTCAAATGGATGATGAAAATCATTTGTTACCGCGAGGGCGTTACCGTGAACCGCTCAGCGGCTATCGGAAAGCCAATGTTATTTTTTGGACTAAAACGAACTTCATTCCTGCCGAACGATTAGCTGAGATAAAAAGAATGATTTCATTTGAGGGTTTTCAAGTAGATTGGAAATTTGAGTTAACCCATATCGAATTTCCCGGGTTTCCTCAGTTAAACTTTATTAGTACGAATAAAATACAAGTCGGTGTTAAAAATGATTTTGCATCGATTCGTCGGTTTGTTTTGGTGTCGGCAATTGCGCGTCCGGAATATTTTAAAAAGATCGTTCAAGATTTAAACCCAAAATATGAAGTCTTTGAAAAGAAATTCAGAGATCATCATCAGTACACTGAGGCGGATATTAAACAGATCTTGAATAAACCTATTAATTTCCATCATTTCCTAACGACCGAGAAGGATTACACTAAACTGAAAGACTTATGGCCAAGCGACATCCCATTAGGTATTGTCAAATGGGAACCACGTCCGAATGTGGCTGACCAAAAACTTTATGAAACGATTACTTCATTTCTGCACTAGTTTAATTTCTTTCTTTTGCTACCTGATCGGCTGGCGCGGTAGTCGTTGGTTGTTTGGATTGCTTGGAATTGTGTGGTTCGATATTTTGCGCCTTCGCCGTAAAGATGTGCTTCATCATATAAGTATTGTTTTCCCCAATATGAGCGAAATTGAAAAAATCAAAATAGCGCGTCGAAGTATGCGGCTGCTTACCGGCAGTATGGCCGATTTGTTTTACATGCCCTACATGAATAAAGTCTGGCGCGATAGAAATATAGTATTTGATGGCAAACATTACGTCGAAGAAGCCCGTCAGCAGGGTAGGGGTGTATTTCTTTTAGGTATGCATATTGGCAGCGGAGATTTAGCGGCCAATATGATCAGTGCCGAGTTAGGAAACTTACATTTGATCACTAAGCTTTTTAAGAATAAGAGTCTAAATGATGTTTGGTTTTCATTGCGTGGCTTTTATGGTGTACATCACATTGAACCACATGGTGAAAAGACGCCGTTCCAAATTTTGAAGGCGCTGAAGTCAAACGGGCTGGTTGTTTTTGTGTTAGATCAATTCATGGGTAAACCGTATGGTATTGAAACGACCTTCTTCGGACGAAAAACGGGGACAGCCCAAGGTCTAGCTCTGTTCTACTTAAAAACGAAAGCTCCGGTGGTTCCTGTTTATTGTTACGAAGCTGATGACGGTCGAGTGCACGTGGTGTTTGAACCGGCGCTTTCCTTGTCTGATAAGGTGTCCGATGACAAAGAGACATCGATTGCTCAGTTGACTCAGCATTTTTGCAACGTCACCGAGGAAATTATTCGTAAACATCCAGAGCATTGGATGTGGCTACACAGACGATGGAAAAAATTTGAGTGATTAGTCGCTGAAGATACGATCTAATAAATCTAGTGATTCGTTTGGTATTAATTAATATAGCTCTAATCTGTTCTGTCTCTCTATTGGGAGGCTGCACGTCTTCGTTTTTGAAGATGGATAAGAAAGAGGAAGACTTCAAAAAAAATGCAGAGTTTGAAGAAAAAGTAGTTATCAAAGAAATACCGGATACGACGCCAAATGCTGCTGATGTGCCAACTGCCCCCTTGAATCCAGCTCCGCCGAAAGAAGATCTGAAAGTAGATACAAAAGCAAAGGTTAAGAAGCCTAAAAAAGGTAAAGCGAGTAAAGCCGAGAAGAAGGCAGACGAAGTGTCTACCGCAGCAGCGTCCCCTGTTGTCGATACCGAGCAGGCAGAAATCGAAGATAAAGACGGCATGACTGGTCGTCGTCCTAATGTAGATCCATTCCGTGTCGGCGAAGAAGTTGTTCACGAACTACACTATTTCAAAGTTGCAGCTGGTGAATTGCGATTAAAAGTGGGGCCGTACGTTGAAGTAAATGGAAGAAAATCCTACACGTTCACTACGGAATTAGAATCATCAAGCATGTTCTCGTCATTTTACAGCGTGAAAGATTCGGCAACAACATACGTAGATTACTTACTATTTGTTCCGCATGTTTTCACTTTAACGGTAAAAGAATCAGGACAAATTAAAGACGCCAAAGGTTTGTTCGATATCAAAAATAATAAGGCGACGTACTGGGAAAAGAAATTCACTAAAAAGAATGGCCAAGAAGAGCAAAAGAAAGAATGGGATATTTCACCGTTTTCACAAAACGTATACAGCGCCGCTTACTATATGCGCTTATTCAGATGGGAAGTGGGCAAAGAGTATTCGTTCCGAGTAGCTGATGCCGGGGAAAACATTGTGTTCAAAGGTAAAGCCATCCGCAAAGAAAAAATCGACACAGAAATCGGCGAAATGAACGCTATTGTGATTAAGCCAGAAATCACGGTGAAGGGCATTTTCAAGCCCATCGGTGACATCTATTTCTGGCTGAGTGATGACGATCGTAAATATATTTTAAGAATCGAATCGAGCATTAAAATCGGAACGATTGTTTCCGAAGTTATTAAGATTAATCCGGGAAAGTAATATCTTGGTTACTAAGCAAGATCGATTTAACCGAGCATCCAAAATGTAGTGGTAAATGATCACTTTATACTTCATTCTTAGAACGAAAATCCCTAGGGCTAAGCTCTCTTACATCAAGCCTCCAACAATACTTTTGAAGTTCAATTATATCAGATGCTTGAGCATTGCTTTGGATTGTTTTATAGACTCTCCATGCTTGGGTCGTCAGTTCTTTTGCGACAGCATCGCATTTTTCTTCATCATAAAGCTCCCATTCAATAGCTTCATCGATATCTACCGGCGTATTTGAGATAGCGCGAGCAATGACTAGTTGAAATACGTAGTCTGCCTCAGAATCGTCGGCGCCGAAATCTTCATAGTTCTTTTGAAGGGCTTCAAATTTTTGTATTTCTGATTCTATCAATTTGTTCATAATCCAGAGATAGCATCATCGAAATATTGTGGTCACTTAAGAAATGTTTTTATACGCTGGTTGGTCATACGCCACTTAGCTTTAAGGAGCCGCTTTATTGGAAAGAACGGCAAAGTGTCAGATCGAATTTAATTTTATACCAATCTTACGTTCTAGGAAAAACCTACCAACCAACAAAATGACGAATATAAGCAATTCCAAAAGCGAAGCACCAAAAAAAATGGCTGCGGCGTGGGAACTATTTTTACGGGTTGGACGCTTTATCTTCCGGACCGACGTATCAAGCTCGGTCTTCCGTTTTAAAGAGGGTCCGTATTTTTTGAAGGCTCGCTCGCCGCAGGATGCGGTATTGTTGGCGTAGCCAACCGAGCGTGAGGCAAGGAGGCCGCCCTTCAAAAAATACGGACCCTCTTTAAAACGGAAGATCCCCGAACTCGACTACCAAAAAAAAGGGCCGGAAGATCAAGCGTCCAGCCCGTAAAGAATAAAGGGATTTTTCAAATCTAGAAAAGATAGCGACGGAACGATACCGAAGAAATCAAGCCAAGCCCAAGCATCGTGGTCAACATACTCGATCCCCCATACGACAGCAACGGCAGAGGAACCCCCACGATCGGAAGCAGCCCGATAACCATGCCGATATTCACAAACATATGCCAGAAGATATAACTAAGCACTCCGACGGCAATGAGGGCGCCGAATTTATCCCTGGCTTGATACGCAATCCTAATCACTAAGAAGAATAGAATACAGAATAAACCAACTGTAGTTAAACTGCCGACAAATCCGTGTTCTTCGCTTAGAACAGAGTAAATAAAGTCCGTGTGACGTTCTGGTAAGAATTCTAGCTGTGATTGAGTTCCCTTGCGGAAACCTTTGCCAAAGAACTGGCCCGAACCAACCGCGTAACGTGATTGCAAGGCATTGTAACCTGTTTTTCTTGGATCGTTTTCTGGTGATAAGAACGTTAATACGCGATTCTTTTGGTAATCATGAAGCACGTATTCCCAAGCAATCGGTAGGGAAATGGAAATCAAAACAATCGCGCTGACGATGATATGTTTTCTAACCTTTGTAAATAAGATCATTGAACCACTGATAGCCACTAACATCATCGCGGTTCCCAGATCGGGCTGCTTCATAACCAGAGCGAAGGGGATAAGAACTAAAATCAATGGAGCCACTAGCTCTCTAAATCCCATACCATGGCCCATCGAGTTTCTTTGGGATAATACTTTTGCTAATAGCATGATGAGCGCAAGCTTCATCGTTTCTGAAGGTTGGTAACGGAAGAAACCAAAATCAATCCAGCGCTGGGCGCCGAGTGCAATTTTACCAAAAAAATCCACATAAAGAATCGCTAAGAGATTGATAAAATAAACCAAATAACAAATCCGCGAAACAATGGCGTAATCAAGAAGGGTAGTGATAAAGAAAATACTCCAGCCCGAAATCAACCAAACGATCTGATTGATAAACAAAGACTCAACTTCTTTTGAATTTGGTCCATGAGTCGCGCTGTAAAGATTGATAAGACCGATTACGTTCAAGGCCAAGATAACAAGGATGATATTCCAATCTAAACGGCGAACGAGGGTTTTTTCTTCTAACGAGATGGATAAATCCAAATTACTCTCCTTCCTGTAATACGTTTCCAGACTCTGTAGGAGCTTTGGCTTTTTTAACTTTCATATTCTTTAAGCCTTCTTCAATAACTTCAGGATGATATTTTTGGAAGTAAGCTTGAATCACATCGCGAACAATCGGAGCCGCACCTGTATTGCCGTGGCACGAGTGCTCTGCAAGAACGCCAACGGTGATTTCGGGATTAACTGCCGGAGCAAAGGCTACGTACCAGCCATGATGTCGCATGTGAATTGGCTTCGAAGCGCAGTTCGAGTAAATTTGGTCCGCCGAGAAATTCATGACCTGTGATGTTCCCGTTTTTCCCGCCATCTCGACACCTGGGATTTTCCAGAAGCGCGCTGTACCGCGGTCGCCATTAGCCACTCGGCGCATACCTTCGCGAACGATGGCAAACGTCTTTTCAGAAATTTTCACGCCATTGGGTTGTACTTGTGAAACATCACGCAATACTTGCGGGAAGTTTTCTTTTAACACTTTACCTTCTTGATCCAAGATTTTTTGAATTACATAAGGCTTAACGACTTTACCGCCAAGACCAACCGTATTGTAGGCAACCACCATCTGCATCAGTGTCGTGTTAACAAAGCCCTGGCCGATTGCTGTACTTAAGTTTTCACCCTCTTGCCATTCTTCGCCACGGTTTTGTTTTTTCCATGCCGAGTTTGGCATAATACCAGGGACTTCACGCGCTAATTCAATACCTGTTTTCTGACCGATACCAAGTAGCGAAATGTAGTCATACATTTTCTCGATCCCGAGTTTGATACCCATTTGATAGAAGAACACGTTCGAACTTCTTTCGATTGCATCGTATACGTTAACGTAGCCTTGACCGCCTTTTTGATGGTCATGATACGGACGACGACCGAAATAAAATACACCCGGAGCATAGATTAATTGTGTGTCTGTGATTTTCTTTTCTTCTAAAGCCGCCAGTGCCACAAGAGGTTTAAATGTTGAACCTGGCGAGTGGTGATCTTGAATAACTTTATTTCTTAAAGGTTTAAACGGATCATTGATTAATGTGCTCCACGTTTGTGACGAGATCGCTGTTGCGAACTCATTCGGATCAAAGGAAGGTTCTGATAACCAAGCCAAGATCTGTCCATCTGATTTCATCGCAACAACTGCGCCGATACGTTTTAAATCAGTAAATGATTTATGTGCAGCTTCTTGGATATCGCGATCAATCGTAAGAACAGCATTGTTGCCGTGGGATGCTTCTTGATCAGTGATTTTGTCGCCGATGATGTTTGGATTTCTAAGACTTGTTTCGCGGCCATGGGCATCGACCTGAATAAAGCTGACGCCATCTTGACCGCGTACTTCGCGCTCTAAATTTTCCTCAAGACCGCTCTTACCAATGATATCACCCTGTTCGAATTTCAATACGCCTTTGTAAAGCTCATTCAGTAAAGGTAATTGTTTTTTTGAGATTTCACTCACGTAACCAAATAGCTGTGCGCCGTTTTGTTTCAGTGGATAGTGACGGATAATCGTTTCGCGAATTTCTAATCCCGGCGTGTCTAGATTGATACGTTTTAAACGGAATACTTCTTCACGACTTAAATTTTCTTTTAAACGAATCGTAGCAAACGGTCCATTCACGCGGCGACTACGCTGTACGCGAGTCACAATTTTGTCAGGTTCCATTGCTAGGATGGGTGCCAGTCGCGCCGCCATTTCCTCTAAATTTACGATGTACTGAGGCGTCAGGATAGCTTCAAAGCCAGGTAAATTCTGTACGAGTGATTTTCCATGGCGATCCAGCAAAAGACCGCGAGGTGCTGGAATCTTGACTTGTTTGATCCTGTTCTTTTCCGAGAAGTCTCTCAGTTCAGAGCCGGAAATGATTTGTAGATACCAAAGTCGCAACGAAAAAATACAGAACGTTGTGATGACTAAGGCATAAATGTATTTATAACGACCCCAATACTCTTTCGATTCGTCGGGATTACTGACATAATCAGCCATTTAATTCTCCGTGAACTTCTGATGGCATCTCTGGCTTAAATAAAATATCTAAACGCTTGATAACAGGATACGCGTAGTAAGCTAAAAGTGTTGTCGCAAGAATTTGGAACAGGCGATCCCAAATCAACAATGGGGATACGCGCGTTTCAAATAAATACGAGTTAATAATATATACAACATTGAACAACGTCATCGATACGCCAGTGATCAACGTAAAGTACGCAGCTCCTGGCCAGTAGACACGGTTTTTAACAATGTACAACAGAATGTAGTTAAACAAACAGGTTAACATCAATATACCTAACGACGAGTAGGTGAATAGGGAGTATATAAAAATCGAACCGTAGCAGTAAATAACAGATTTCCAATCTTCTTTGTCTAAGCCGAAATACACGAACAAAATAAAGCAGAAAAAAGGAGACGCCCACGTTCCAAAAAGCTGATACCAAACTACAGTTTGAAGGCTACATAGAACGTACGTCAGAAAAAAGAATATGAGGCCGTGCACGACCCGCAAGCGCGAAAATTTCAATTTTTAGTCTCCGTTGGAGGAACCAGTTCAGACATGTCCTGGTTCTTTGCATTTAATACTACAAAAACTTCTTCTACTTTGTCCGAATCGACCAGAGGCTTTAAATCAACTTTCAAAGATACGCTGATTTGTTTTTTTTCTGCGGATTCCACGATGGCGATCGGGAAACCTTTTGGAAAAATATTATCAAGGCCACCCGTCACAACTAAATCGCCCGGACGAACGTCTTCAGTGCGCTCTACGTATTTTAGAACGGCGCCTGTTTTACCTTTGCCTTCAACGATGCCGTGAGCGCGACTTCGTTGGATTACGCCATCGATAACGGCGTAACGATCGGTCATAAGTAAAATGTGAGATGTTTTTTGCAGAGGCTTAAATACATAGCCAAGCGCTCCTTGAAGAGTCATAACCGCTTGGCCTTCTTTTAGGCCATCTTCAGTGCCCTTGTTGATAGTGATTGTGCTGTGATCTGGAATCAAATCACGGGCAATAACTTGGGCTGCGATCAAATCCATTTTTGTGGATTCACGGAACGTAAGAAGCTGTTTAAGGCGTTCGTTCTCTTGATTGATTTCTTCAAACTTTAAAAGGCGAGTCGCTAGTTCTTGATTTTGATGCTTCAAATTTTCATTTTGTTTTTTAATTTGAATCAAATTCAAATACTGTCCAGTCGTTGTTTTCACACCCGCACTGTAGTTATAGAAAAAATCTTGAAAATGTCCAGCCAGCCACGAAAAAGGTTGTTTGAACCATTCCGAATCGTTTTGTTTTTCTTCCATGTTGATAGTGATCAAAGGCATGACAAGAACGAAAACAAAGAAAATTAGTTTTTTTATATTAATATTTAAAAAATTCAAAAATGAGCTCCTAAAAGTGCGTACAAATAAGTCTAAATGAACACCTAAAGCCTAGCAACACATAATAAGGCCTTATTGGCACACCACTTCTTAAGGGGATTGGTGGAACTTTTGACTTGAAAAGCGCTAGAAAAAAAGGTGTTATTTAACCTTCGATTTGAACTCGATCAACAAAGAGAGAAAATATGGATACAAGAAAAGGCCGCGACAATCGTGACAAACAAAACTCCGAAACAATGAAGGATGTAACGCCACATAGTGGATCGACCTTTGATCAGCTGAAAGGCTTAATTCAGTCTAGGGATCGTACTAAGAAAATTATTGGAACCTTGTTGTTCGGATTGCCTATTATAATCGTTTTTATCTTTTTCGGTCTACCGAGTGACAATAGCAACATGTCGGGTGCGTCTAATGCCGCTCGCGTGAATCGTACATTTATTTCGATAGCGGATTTCCTTCAGGAAGAGCAACGTATTCAAAAAATGCAAGAATACTATGCACAAATGTTTGGTCAGCCGATCACTTTCGACCCGGAGCGACAAAAGGCTATGCGCCGCCAGGCTGTAGAGTCATTAGTTCAGCTCGAGCTATTGTCTCAGGCCACGGAAAAGGAAAACATCTTGGTGTCTAATAAAGAGATCCTAAGTTTTATCCAAGATATGAATGAATTTAAAAAAGACGGCCAGTTTCAACCGTCATACTATTTTCAATTACTAGAAGCGAACCGTTTGTCGCCAGCGTCTTTTGAAAGCAAAATTAAAAAACAAGTTCAGACGCAACGTACTCGTCAGTTATTCGAAGCAGTATCTCGCCCGTCACTAATGGAAGTTGAAAAGTTAAATGAACTTAGTCGTCAGCAATGGAACATTCAATTTGTTCGTTTAGACCGCGAAGCTCAAGGTAAAAAAGTATCTGTATCGGATGCGGAAGTGACTGAACGTCTAGCGAAAGACGAATTTAAAAAGCGTGTTAATAGCTACTTTGAAGCTAATCGTTCCCAGTATGACACACCTGAAAAAGTATCGGCTCAGGTTATCGTTGCTAATTTTACTCCGGGTAATCCTGAGTCTGAAAAGAAGGCAATGGATAAAATCAATGACCTTCATAAAAAGTCGCAAACTGAAGACTTCGGACAGTTGGCTCAAAAGTTTTCTGATGATGTGGGTACAAAAAACAAAAAAGGTGACTTGGGTTACTTTGCTCGTGGTGAAAAAGAAATGACACTTGAACAAGCAGCGTTCTCGCTAGAAGTTGGTAAAGTTTCGGTGCCAGTTAAAGGTTTCACATCATTTCAGTTGGTGAAATTGACGGATAGAAAGCCAGCGGCCAAAGCAGAGCTGGCCACTGTAGAGCGAAAAATCGCGACTGAATTAATTGGTAAGGATAAATTTGAAGGATTGCAAACTCAGCTAGCGGATGCGCTTAAAGCGGGGCAATTAGATGCGGTTAATGCTTCATTGAAAACAATGGGATTGGCGTGGGAAGAGACGGGATTCTTTGGTTTAGATTCTGCGCAAATTCCTAAATTGTCAGAAAAAGAATTAAAGATGGCGGCGTTAGAATTATCTCCGAAAAATACGTTATCTAAACAATTAGTGACGGTTAGAAACGTTCAGTACGCTCTACATTTAAAAGAAACTAAGACTGTAGAAGCAGATAAAAAACGTGACGAAGCTAAGATGATGACTCAGCAAGCGTCTAACCAAATGCAAGACGACTGGATTCAGCAGTTCAGACGTTCAAGCACAGTACAAATTAATCAAGCTGTTCTAGAGTAAATTTCGATGGCAAGCACCACACCGACCTTTCTAAGGCGTTTTGGGGTGTTTGCCCCTATCCTGTCGGGCAAGACCACAACCATCCTTGAATCTGTAGAAATAACATTAGGTTTCACCGGTCCCGTTGATTCTGAATCGGGCATGGTGCTTAACTTGGTTGAAGTTGATGCGTGGATTGCAAAGTTTAAATCAAGTTCCAGTAAGAAGTTTCACAGCAGTCGGTGGGAGTTTAGCCAGTATATTAAAAACACGTTCACTCAGTTGATTGACCGTACTGAGTTCTGCGATATTCGCATTAATTTTCACGATTGGGGCGTGCAGTTTCAGGGAGTGGATACATTTTTGAAATGGACTCGTCACTCGGTTCTGAAATCAAAACAGCTTACCTGGCGATCTCCGGTGACATTGACGTTGCTGGTTCAAAATCACAAAAATCCGCCGATGAGTATGGCTATCTCCAAAAAAATTGACGATTCATTAGAAACCATACGACTAGATAAGTTGAAGTGGGCATTTGTTGGTTTCGCGTTTTCGAGCTTCCAGTATGTTGACCCAAAACTCGGTTGTTCGGTACGCGTTTAAATTCTATTTCAAAATGAATTTATTAGAAAACGCTTCTGGAAGTAAATTTTTGAATAGAATCTTTTTAAATTCTTTACGGTTGTTTCCGAAAAAGATGACGGTGTCGGGTGTGCAGAATTCCGCCATAACTTGGCGGCACAGTCCACATGGCGGCCATTGGTCTCGTTCAGATGAAACTACGACAACGGCTTGTAGTGGCAGCTTCATATTGTCGGCAATGCCTTTCCAGATAGCAACGCGTTCTGCGCAGACAGTCCCGCCGTAGGATGAATTTTCAACGTTGCAACCCGTATATTGTTTTCCATTGGCATCGATTACGGTCGAGCCAATGTGAAAACCAGAATACGGCGCATAGGCATTTTTTTGAACGGCATATGCGTTTTCAATCATTGATTTTAGAGTTTGGTTTTTTACCTGAGACAATTTGAAATTTTTAGCACTGATCATGTTTTTCCATCCAAAAAAGGAATTGCAATATTCAGGGAATTGAAAACTTTGGCAAGTGATAAAAGCGGTAATCCTTGAATCGCTGTGAAATCATCGGTCTTTAAGGACTCCATTAATTGAATGCCGTGCTTTTCGATTTTGTAAGAGCCCGCGCAATCGAGTGGCTGATCTAAATTTACATAAGCCGTGACTTGCGCGACAGTTAACGATTTAAGCGTGATTTTGGTGATATTTAAAATCTCGATGGGCGTTAATCCATCAAAAACGGTGCAGGCGGTCACAAGCTCGTGAGCTTTTCCCTGCATGCGCATAAGTTGATCAATGGCGTTTTGAACGGTTCCAGGCTTGCCTAGAATATCACCATCAAACGTAACAAGTTGGTCACCAGAGATAGTGATGGTGTCGGGCTGGGCAATCGAGGCGCCCTTTTCGTAACTCAGTCTTTGAGCGATCGTATGTGGGTGTTTTAAATCCGCGATGATTTGATGTTTAACAGTGTCTTCGTCAAATACGGGTTTAATACTTTCAAAAGGAATCCCTAGGGTTCCCAGTTGTTCGCGGCGATATTTAGAGGTGCTAGCTAAAACGATTTTTTTCATCATTAGACTTTTATTTTCTTATTGGCTATAAAGCATCATATGATCACAGTCGACGCAATGAAAAAATCCTCAGAGACTGACCAAATCCCATTGAAATGGGTAGGTATGGAAAAGGTCCTAGTGCCGGTCCATCTTGAACTCGCAGGCGTAAAAAGCAATATCATTGCGGAATTTGATATATTTGTAAATTTAGTGAATCCGTCTAAAGGGATTCATATGTCACGTTTGTATGAGTTATTGATTCAGTACATTCAGAGAGAATCATTAAGTCTGGCCGGTATTCGCGGATTATTAGAAAACTTAGTATCGTCGCAAAATGGTTTAAGCACCGACGCAAAAATAGGAATGTCGCTAGTTTTACCGGTAACTGTAAAAACATTGAAGTCCGAGAAAAACTATTTCAAATCAGTGCCTCTGCAGTTTTCTTTTATTTTTAATTCTGCGGCGGTAACTACCGAAATGAAATTTAGATTGGATTATTCTAGTACATGTCCGCAATCGGCAGCGCTTGCGCATCAGTTAACGATTGCGGAACTTGAAAAGCACAGTTCATTCAGTGGTGCCGAATTAACGTCTTGGTATGCTCAGCGGGGTTTTATTGCGACTCCGCATGCCCAAAGGAGTGAGCTCGATTTATCTGTAGTCCTTAGCAACGAGTTTGAATTAGGTAATTTTGCCGATGTGTTTTTAGGTATTGAGCACGCATTGGGTACGCCCACTCAAGGAATCGTTAAGCGTGAAGATGAGCAAGAGTTTGCGCGCTTAAACGCCGCTAACTTAATGTTCTGCGAAGATGCGGCTCGCAAGTTAACGGTGTTCCTTAAAACTGCGCCTCAGCTGCGTTCTGGGCAGGGGAAAGTCAGTCATTTAGAGTCTCTGCATTCGCACAACGCAGTCGCTTACTTTGAGTTTTAACTAATATTGAACTGCATCAATGGTGATTTCTAATTGAAAATGATTCTCATTACTAGTATCTCTGGTCTTAGGGAGACTACTGATCATGTTCGAACACAATAGCCGTCACAATAACAACGATGAAACTGTACTGCCAATTCCTTCAAATAATGAAACGAGTTATTTTGACGAAAGCTGGACGGAAGATGATCTAAAACAAATCATTCGCAAGATGAATTTGAAAGTAACGCCTCAGCGTATTTTGATTTTACAAACGTTGCATGAAGGCCGAGTTCACATCACTGCGCAAGAGCTTTATGAAAAAGTGCAGAAAATCAATTCAGATGTGGGTTTCGCAACGGTGTACAGATTTCTTAAAGGTATGGCGGAATCACGTGTTGTGACAGAGCTGCGCATGGGTTCTATGCCAACGCGCTATGAACTAACACCAAAGAAACATCACGATCATATGACATGTACAGCGTGCGGGAAAATCGTTGAATTTCAGAACAAAAACATAGAAGATCATCAAGAAAAAGTAGCAAAGCAATACGGCTTCAAACTGACTCATCACGTTCTTGAACTCTATGGAATTTGTACTTCATGCCAGATGAAAAAATAAATGATTTTATAACCATAAAAAACGCGCGGGAACACAATCTTAAGGAAATCGACATCCAAATTCCGCGTAATAAAATTACGGTTCTTACTGGCCTTAGCGGTTCGGGTAAGTCATCATTGGCCTTTGATACTATCTATGCCGAAGGACAAAGACGTTACATCGATAGTTTGTCCTCGTATGCTAAAAACTTTTTAGACCAATTAAAAAAACCTGATCTAGATTCGATTACGGGCTTGTCGCCAGCTTTGGCCATTGACCAAAAATCCGCAGGAACCAATCCTCGCTCGACTGTGGGAACTATTACTGAAATTTATGACTACCTTCGTTTGCTATTTGCAAAAGTAGGTGTGCCGGAATGTCCTGAACATCACATTCCTGTAGCATCGCAAACACCGCAAGATATGCTA
>ERZ761610.647-NODE-647-length-24772-cov-91.579116_pt1 | contig 24772 bp, 18 predicted proteins | sample MGYA00512164_ERZ761610 | MGnify/ENA primary metagenome ERZ761610 (study PRJEB28899, sample SAMN02850038) | bioreactor sludge metagenome | biome: EBPR Sludge; feature: EBPR Bioreactor; material: flocular biomat | place: Australia: Thorneside Wastwater Treatment...
ATCTATCATAAAAATGTGCTAATGCTAAGCGTTAGAAAATTACACCTTTTTTTTTTAATCAAAAAAATCTTATTGCGTAATCTGGGATAAAACGACTTGATTTGGGTGAGTTTTTAGGATGAAGTAATGATTATGCCCGATATCATTGCCATTGCGGCTATTAAACATCTACCTAGTTCAAGGGAAGGGCATCGGCTCTCACATCTTTTGTTTTCGCGTCCTTCGTGTTCTGCTTGAGTTGTTGCCGGAAAAAACGAAGTAGGTAGGAAAGTAATAACTTGAAAACCAGCTATCATCAGCTTTTCATGAGGTTGTCAAAAATAAAACGACTTGATTTGGTTGAGTTTTTAGGATGAAGTAATGATCATGCCCTATATCATTGCCATTGCGGCTATTAATCATCTACCTAGTTCAAGGGGAGAGCATTGGCTCTCACATCTTTTGTTTTCGCGTCCTTCGTGTTCTGCTTGAGTTGTTGCCGGAAAAAACGAAGTAGGTAGGAAAGTAATAACTTGAAAACCAGCTATCATCAGCCTTTTATGTGGATGTTAAAAAATAAAACGACATAATTTGGGTAAGTTTTTAGGATGAAGTAATGATCATGCCCGATATTGGTGCGACATCGGCTATTAAACATCTACCTAGTTCGGAGAGAACTCATTACCCATATTCCATCAATTTTACCTGGGTAAAAGATCCTGAGAATTGAAAAAGTACAAGGAAGTAAACAAAGACTTTAATCTATAAAAGTTTTGTAACTAACTACCTTGTACTTTCAGTTATAACCGGTACAGCAACCGATATAAAAATTTGTATTAGTTGCCTAAATAATGCTTCAACAACTTACTGCGTGAAACTGAACGCAACTTGTTGATTGCTTTATCCTTTATTTGGCGAACCCTTTCCCGAGTCAGGCCAAATTTGTCACCTATATCTTCCAGAGACATTGGATGGTCGATACCTATACCGAAATAGAGTTTGATTACATCACACTGCCTGTCTGTCAATGTGCTCAGAGAGCGCTCAATCTCCCTTCTCAGTGATTCAAAATATTCAAGAGCAGTATCCGTGCCCGGTGTGGAATTGTTTTCCAGGACATCCATCAATGAATTGTCTTCTCCATCCACAAAAGGAGCATCCATGGATACATGTCGTGCAGCCACCCCAAGAGTTGTCTCAACTTCTTCCGTCGGTATATCGAGTATTCCCGCCAATTCTTCTGCTGATGGCTCCCTTTCGTATTGTTGCTCCAGCTCGGAGAATGCCCTGTTGATCTTGTTGAGTGAACCAACCTTGTTCAACGGGAGTCGGACTATACGTGATTGTTCCGCAAGTGCCTGGAGGATAGACTGCCTGATCCACCATACAGCATAGGAAATAAACTTGAATCCCCTGGTTTCATCAAAACGCTGAGCGGCTTTGATAAGCCCGAGGTTCCCTTCGTTGATAAGGTCGCTTAATGAAAGTCCCTGATTCTGATATTGTTTTGCAACAGAAACTACAAAACGAAGGTTACCCTTGGTCAATCTTTCCAATGCCTCCTGATCGCCTTGTTTGATGCGTTTCGCCAGATCGACTTCTTCCTCAGGCGTTAGCAAATCCACTTTGCCTATTTCCTGAAGGTATTTTTCAAGGGATTGACTCTCTCTGTTGGTGATTGACTTGGTAATTTTTAACTGCCTCATTAAAAGATTTTATTTAAAAACGGACGCAAAGATAGAGTTTCCTCGCGTTTTTGAGTCTGTAACATCTAAAAATGATATAATGTTTATTATTGATCAAAAGTTCCACTATGCCTGAATAAAGTGGAAAAAATAATATTTTGGCCTAAAAAACCATTTGCATATTAAAATAATATTTATTTTACCCCCGAATTTTAATATTTGCCGCTTTTGGACAGTACAAAAAGTAATTTTTTTAAGAGGTAAAATAATTTTAATTGGAAATGAAAAAAACGCAGTTCGAAATAGAATTTCTTTTCAGGGCATCACCGACGATGGTCTATTCCTTTATTACATCGCCGACTTATCTCATTAGATGGTTTTGCGATGAGGCGGACGTTGAAAGTGATGTATATACTTTCAGATGGAAAGATTCGGAAGAAACTGCCGTTTTGGTTGATGATTTTGAGGATGAGCTATTGCGTTTCCGTTGGGAAGATGCAGTATCCGATAATGAATTTTTGGAGTTTCATATTGAAACTTCCCCAGTTACCGAAGAGACGATCCTCAGGATTATAGGGTGGGCTGAACCAAGTGATCATCAATTTCAGATTGATTTTTGGACTACGCAATTGAAGTCGCTCAAAAAAGCTATGGGCGAGAATTAATCCCTTTGTTATTAAAAGTATCATTTTTTACACAACTAACTCCCAAGTATATGGCAGAAGGCCAACCGGGCTTCAAACAATCACTCAAGTTGACCGATGCCACCATGTTGGTTGCAGGGTCGATGATAGGATCCGGAATTTTTATCGTAAGCGCTGATACGGGCCGTATGCTGGGTAGCTCAGGTTGGATGATGGCAGCCTGGTTGTTCGCCGGTATTCTTACTTTGATAGCAGCTTTGAGTTATGGCGAGCTGGCGGCAATGTTTCCTAAAGCCGGTGGCCAATACGTTTATTTAAGAGAGGCATACAATCCTCTCATTGGCTTTCTCTACGGATGGACTATGTTTACCGTGATTCAGGCAGGAACCATTGCGGCTGTTGCAGTGGCCTTTGCCAAGTTTACTTCCTATTTTGTACCATGGTTTGGTGAGGATAATATACTTTTTGGTATAGGTAGCTGGCATTTTAAGGGTTCCCAGGTACTGGCCATTTTGAGTATTTTAGTCCTGTCGGGTATCAACTTGAGGGGGATTAATGTGGGTAAGGTTGTCCAAACCTCCTTTACACTTGCGAAAATCATAGCTCTTTTCGGTTTGATCCTTCTTGGTCTTACACTGGGATACAATGCTGATGTTTTTTCTGCCAATCTGAAAGATATGTGGCATGCCGGACGGTGGGATGGCACCGGTTTTGTTCAGGTTACGGGCAGCGCATTGCTAATTGCTTTTGGAGGTGCCATGGTAGGTACGCTGTTTTCCAGCGATTCCTGGAACAATGTTACTTTTATTGCCGGCGAGATTAAGGATCCAAAGAGAAATATACCGAGGAGCTTATTCTTGGGCACTTTGATAGTGACTATATTATATCTTTTGACTAATTTGACTTATCTCGCTCTGCTTCCACTACAGGGAAGTCCTGACGGCGTTGATGCAGTAAGCAGGGGAATAACCTTTGCAGTCAATGATAGGGTGGGTACAGCTGCTGCCTCACTCATTTTTGGAGCATCTGCTGCTGCTATCATGAGCATCCTGATAATGATTTCTACTTTTGGATGCAATAACGGTTTGATCTTGTCCGGAAGTAGATTATATTATGCTATGGCTGAAGATAAATTGTTTTTTCCAAAGGCCGGAGTTTTGAATGATAAGGCGGTTCCGGGCTTTGGCATAAAAGCTCAGGCAATATGGGCTTCTGCACTTTGTCTCACAGGAACTTATTCCGACTTGCTGGATTATTGCATCTTTGCTGCACTCTTGTTTTATATATTGACAATTGCAGGTATATTCATTTTGCGCAGAAAAAGGCCTGAAATCGTACGACCATACAAAGCTTTCGGATTCCCCATCCTGCCAGCATTCTATATCATTGCCGGTTTGGTTATTGCCGTGATATTATTGATAGACAAGACTGAAAATACCTTGCCAGGTTTGGTGATTGTTTTACTGGGAATTCCGGTTTATTTTTTATTGAGAAAAAAATTATCAAATTGAATTGTGTTGCCAATTAACTCTTCAAGCAGTTATTTTATCAACAAATTTTTGAAGTAAGATACATGTGCTCTTAAAAGCATCGTATCATTGATACCTGATGTAATCAAACTCCCAATGTTGAAAGTAGTTGTAAAGATTCCTTCGACCTCTTTTGTGATTCGCACCTTTATTGTTTCGTGATTTTATCATCTTTGTCCCTTCTAGATTTGTCTTTGGTGGTCATTTTCCCAATCTTCTTAATTTCTTTTGGTGATAAAAATTTAATTTTTTTCCTTTGTATTAAAGAAACGGTTACTTAAGGCCGTTTATTAAATTAAATTCCTAAGATGCAAATAGTTCAGAATTATATTGCCGGACACTGGATTTCAGGCGATGGCGATGGACAGTCTCTTATCCATGCCATCAGTGGTGAAGTATTTGGTTCTGTCTCCTCCAAAGGCTTGGATTTTCAGTCCATGTTTGATTATGGGCGCAATGTGGGCAATAAAAACCTGCGCAGGATGACTTTCCAGCAACGAGCCTTGATGCTGAAGGCTCTCGCATTATATCTGTTTGACAGAAAGGAAAGGTATTATGAGGTCTCCTATAAAACAGGAGCGACCCGGATGGATAGCTGGGTGGATATCGAGGGAGGCATCGGGAACCTGTTTGCCAATGCGAGTTTGAGGCGTAAGCTGCCGGATCAGCCTTTTACAATCGATGGTGAATATGCACAGCTATCAAAAGGTGGAAGTTTTATTGGACAGCATATTCTCGTTCCGAAATTGGGTGTGGCCTTGCATATCAATGCTTTTAACTTTCCGGTATGGGGCATGTTGGAGAAAATTGCTGTCAACCTGCTTGCCGGTATGCCTGCTATTGTTAAGCCGGCAGCCATAACTTCTTTTCTGACAGAAGCAGTGTTTAAGGATATCATCGACAGTGGCATCCTTCCGGAGGGAGCTTTACAGCTTGTAAGCGGCTCGGCTCACAACCTGATTGAGTATGTGAGAGAACAAGATGTTGTTACCTTTACCGGCTCTGCGGAGACAGGTCGTAAACTAAAGGCCAATCCTGCCATCATCGACTATGCTGTACCTTTCAATATGGAAGCTGATTCGCTCAATTGCTGCATATTGGGTGAAGATGTGGAGGTGGGAAGTGTCGAATTCGATATTTTTATTAAAGAGGTTCGACGTGAGATGATTACGAAAGCCGGACAGAAATGTACGGCTATCAGGCGCATCATCGTACCGGAACAAAAGGTGGATGTGGTGGCGGAAGCTTTGAAGGAAGTTCTTTCCAAGGTAGTCATAGGCGACACGAGAGAGAAAGAAGTTAAGATGGGTTCTTTAGTTGGCAAGAATCAGGTTGAGGAGGTACTCTCAAAGGTGGCATTGCTGCTCAAGGATGCCGATCTGGTCTGCGGTATGTCGGACCATGTAAATCTATTTGGGGAGCAGGTAAGTGGAGATGCCTTTATGGAACCTGTTTTACTCAAGGCCAGAAATACAGATGCCAATAGCAGCGTACATGAAGTGGAGGCATTCGGTCCTGTGTCGACCATCATTGGTTACAAGAGCTTAGAGGAGGCCATTGATCTGGCAAATAAAGGAAAAGGTTCACTGGTTAGTTCCATGGTCACATATGATGACGGGATTGCTACTGATTATGTCTTGGGAGCAGCGCCTTATCATGGTAGGATACTTGTTCTTAACCGGGATTGTGCCAAAGAGAGCACCGGACACGGAAGTCCTATGCCTCTCTTAGTACATGGAGGACCCGGTAGAGCCGGTGGTGGTGAAGAGATGGGAGGGCTTCGTGGGATTAAACACTATATGCAACGATGTGCAGTGCAAGGCTCACCGACCACATTGACTGAAATTACTCAAGTGTATCAACCGGGAGGAAAATACAAAGAGCCGGCAAAACATCCATTCCGACTGCATTTTGAGGAATTGACCATCGGAGATACTCTGATTACTCATAAAAGAACTGTTACTGAAGCAGATATTGTATCATTTGCCAATGTAAGCTGGGATCATTTTTATGCACATACGGATGTGACGAGCCTGGATGGAACAATTTTTACGGAGAGGGTGGCACATGGTTATTTTGTACTTTCTGCGGCTGCAGGGCTTTTTGTTGATCCCGGCAAAGGCCCTGTCCTGTTGAATTACGGATTGGAAGAATGTCGTTTCCTTAAGCCGGTGTATGCAGGAATGACTATCGGAGTCAAATTTACAGTTAAAGAAAAGGTCAACCAGGAGAAAAAGTCAGACGACGATATCGCTAAAGGTATCGTCAAGTTCTATGTGGAAGTATATGACGAAACTGACGAAACGGTTGCTGTAGCTACTATTCTCACAATGATTAAAAAAATAAACCAGGAATAAATGGAACCTTATGTCCATACAACAATTAAGGAAGACAGGATTGAGATTGAATTTTTTCACCCATCCGGCAATTCACTTCCGGGTGAATCATTAAGCAGGTTGGTATCAGAGATACAGCATGCAGAAAAAGCCAAGCCGAATGTCATCTTGTTGAAAAGTGGAGGTGAAAGGACGTTTTGCGCCGGAGCAAGCTTTGATGAACTTACTTCGATAACAAATGAGCATGAAGGGCTTCATTTTTTTTCAGGATTTGCCAATGTAATTAATGCTATGCGTCAAAGTCCGAAGCTAATTTTGACAAGGGTACAGGGTAAGGCTGTTGGTGGTGGAGTGGGACTGATATCCGGGTCGGATCACGTCGTGGCTACCAAATATGCTTCTGTCCGTCTTAGTGAATTGGCTATTGGCATCGGACCATTTGTAATCGGGCCGGCGGTGGAGAGAAAAACCGGTGTTTCAGCATTTGCCAGGATGGCGCTCACTCCTGATGAATGGCAGACCGCCCAATGGGCAAGGGATCATAATCTCCTTCAGGAGGTCTTTGAAGATATCCGCCAGGTAGATGCATATATCGAAGCATTGATTGCAAAATGGAATACCTATAGTCCGGATGCCATCCGTGAATTAAAGAAAGTTATCTGGCAAGGGACAGATCACTGGGATGAACTGTTGAAGGAAAGAGCTGCAATATCGGGTCGTCTGGTTTTGAGCCAATTTACACGCGATGCGATAGAGGCATTCAGGAATAAGGCTTGAATAGCGTTCCTACATCCTTCGACGCTTTTTTATCTTGCCATTTCAAAGCAATATGAAAGGATTAGTAGTCACTATTTAGGGTTGTAATTATTCCAACTCTGCCATATTGCCATTCCTGGTATTTATTTATCACTGATGGGCTGGATCCTGATAATGTCGCGTAAAACTCACGGAATTTTGGAGTTTTATTTCTCACCATAGGGGAGAAGCATTGGCAGGAAGAAGGCCAGAAGACTTGATTGCCGGTCCGCTCTATAGGTACGAAATTTCACCGGGCTCAAACTCATTGATCCGGATAGGATATTCAGGAATTATAGGATAGGTTAAGTAGCCTCCTATTTCTCCTCCTTATAGACACAGTAAATATTCGGATCCCAATGGCCAAAAGGACTGCTCAGCTTTACGGATACAGGATCTTCCGATACATTTATCCTTACAGGACTACCATCTTTTAGAAACAAAATCACCGGCATTTTGAACCCCTTAACGACATTGGTCCAACGAAGCGTCATAGCATCGTCATTGATGGTATAAGTCAGTGTGGGTATCATTGTTGTCCTGAGATATTGGTCGAAAATGGGTTTTAGGTTGAAGCCGGTCGATAAGATCCAATAATCTTCTATGTCATTTGACTTCACGATACTGTGGTAATACTTGCGCGCCTTACCTTGAAGAATTGCATAAAACTTCTTATCATCATCGATAATAGTTCTGATCGTGTGGATCAGGCTGGCCCCTTTGTCATATATATCGCCTGGTGCGTCGTAATTGACACCATATTGATTGATCATGGGCTTGTGGTTGGTTATGATGTGGCGTTGGCCAATGACATACTTTTGTGCATCTTCCTTCCCGGAAAGACATTCAGTGTATATGGTCTCCATATAAGTGGTAAAACCTTCATGTATCCACCCATCGTTGACATCTTCTGTAGTGATACTGTTACCAAACCATTCGTGGCCTGATTCGTGTACAAGGATAAAGTCCCACGTCAATCCGACACCGGTTTTACTTCGGTCAGTTCCCTTATAACCTCGCTGGAAGTTGTTGCCATATGCGATTCCGCTCTGGTGCTCCATCCCCAAATGGGCAGTTTCTATCATTTTGTAACCGTCTTCATAAAAAGGATAGGGGCCAACCTTCTCTTCAAAGCAGTTCAACATGGAGAATATCTCAGGAAAAAGCTTCTTGCCCTTCTCGAGGTTGTAATCCAACACAAAGAATTCGACATCAAGGTTACCTTGCTTTCCATGGAATGTATCCTGGATTTTTTCATAGTGGCCTATATTCATAGAGATGTTATAGTTGTTGATTGGCTGTGTCACACGCCAGTGCCAGGTTCGTTTACCATTTTTGGTATCAGTGACACTTACAAGCTTTCCATTGGCGATGGCGGACAAGTCAGCCGGAATAGTATAGAAAAGGTCCGCTCCCTGTTCGGGTTCATCACTTTGGATATCTTTACATGGCCACCAAATACTGGCACCAATACCTTGACAGGCTGTACTAATCCATGGTCGGCCCTTTGCATCATGATTCCAGTCTATTCCTCCGTCCCATGGTGGTTTGACAGCTACTCTGGGCTTGCCTTCATAAAATATGGTGATTGCATCAGTTGATCCAACCTTACCTTTACCATCCTTCGCTATCCACCAGAAACGGCCATCATGCCGATAGCTTACCTTTTGATTCCCACTCAATACCTTGTATATCTTGAGTGGTGCTTGCAGATCGATCATCATACCGGCACCTTCCGAAAGTACCTTGTAAGTTATGGTGACAGTTCCGGTAAGTGTGCTGTCTTGTATTGCGGGAATGATAGCCAGATTGTAATGTTGTACATCCCACCAGTTACGGCCGGCATGATTGGAGCCGGCAAGGCTGTCAGGCGAGATGGCCGGTGATTGTCCGAATGAAGAATCGATAAGCATTAAAAGGCAGAGTAGAGAAAGAATGATATTTTTCATCGTTATTAATTGAATGAATTTTTCTAAAGATAAAATGAATCCTTAAATCTACAATGCCTCAGACATAGAATTTTTATTAGTATCCGATAAATTGGTGATGGCCAATAATGCAATTCCACAGATAAAAAATAGGCCCAGAGCAAATATACTGTTACGCATATTATCCGTCACATTTTCTATGAAGCCGAAAGTAAATGTTCCAAGTAACGTGGAGATCTTATCCACAACATCATAAAAACTGAAAAAACTGGTTGTCTCTCCCTGATGTGTGTATATCAACTTGGAGTAAGTCGACCGGGAAAGACTCTGTATGCCTCCCATCACTAACCCAACTGTCGCTGCCAGAATATAGAATTGTGTTTTTGTCACTACTAAATAACCGGTTACACAGATGGCTACCCAGATCAATAACATGGTCATCAGTGAGAATTTGTTGCTCCGCCAACCGGACAGCTTTGAAAAAAATATTGCACCGACTACGGCCACAAGTTGCAATATTAGTATGATGATGATGAGATCGGATGTAGAGAAATTCAGTTCTTTCTTAGCAAATGTGGCTGCAAGAAGCATGACAGTCTGTACACCTGCATTGTAGAAGAAAAAGGCAGTAAGATAGTGTTTGATGGCAGGAAGATGTCTTAGCTTGTACCAGACATCTTTGAGGATATATAGCCCTTCCGCTATTTTTGAACGTTTCAGTTGAAGGCGAAAGCTACCGGGCAGATAATGTAATGGTATGGTGGCAAAGCCGATCCACCAAATTCCCACCATGGCAAAACTTACTCTGGCTGCTTGTCCTGAGGATGAGAGACCGAAAGTATCGGGATAGGTTATTAAGGCAAGGTTGACTAATAGGAGTATGACACTTCCGATATACCCCATCGAAAAGCCGCGTGCAGAAAGGGAATCAAAGCGGTCTTCCGTGGTGATCTCCGGCAGGAAAGCATTGTAGAAAACAATACTGCCAATAAATCCGATTAAGGCAAATATGAAGGCCGTAGCACCAAATTGTAAATTGGACATTCCATCGAAAAAAAACAACAGGAAACAATTGAAAGAACCAATGATAGTAAACAAAAGCATCATCATCTTTTTATTATTTGCACTATCTGCAAAGCCTGATGCAAACGGACTCATGATAGCAACAAAGAGATAGGCAGTCGCTATGATGTATGCGTAAAATGAGCTGTTACTCATCGTTATGTTGCCTATATGCAGGACTGGGTCGGTTACATTTAGGAAATAACTGGGAAAAATGGCTGAGGTTATAACTAATGAAAACGCTGAATTTGCCCAATCATAAAATGTCCATGCGGTCGTAACCTTCATCTTCGTTTTGTTTTGAAATGTCTTTTCGAAGATAGAACTTTATTTCTCAATATGCCGAATTATCCGATAAATATTTTAGTGGTAAACTTGTCGATTGTCGTCAGTGACTGCTTCCTTTATTCCTTGCTTTTTTGTCGTATTTGAACAAAAGAGTTCAGCAGTATCATGTTTGAATGGTATTATGTAGGATGCTTAGTCCTTATTGAATAAAAGTAAAACCATATTCAATTCAAATTTTATTGACTTTAACCATCCATTGACCTGAAATTGAACATCCATTTTAGGGAAGATGCCTGTCATGATGATAAAGTTCAATATCAATCTAATGGGGTGATCTTCCGATTCCTTGTCCCGGACCGTTACAATCCTGGCTTAATGCCTAACATTACCGGATCATTAATTTGCCGGTGGAAAAACTATTCTTGCCCTCAAATTTTACAAAGTAGATTCCGGGATTAAGCCTGATTTCAAGGGTGGTTTCTTCGACTATCTTCCTATGCATCAACACATGGCCACTTATTTCATAAATTTGGATAAATCCAGCATCACGTGTATTAAAGTGGACTATTCCCGAGGAGGGATTGGGATATATATTAATCTTGCCATTTTCGATAGCCCGGACGGAATTTGTTATGCCACATTCAAATGGGTCGAAAGTTACCTCCCCTAATTTTTCGTCATCAGCCTTGTGTACGATAACTGCTTCCACTTCTTCTACGTTGGATTCATGGTCTTCTATCCAACAATTGTGCAAAGCCTTGACCGGGTTTTCAGTATTGTTGTACAAAGCATAGGTTTGACCTTCGTTGCCATTGTTACTGAATATATTGCCGCCTGGATTGTAATCCTCCGGATCGTCACTTCCCAGATTAGCCACTGTTTTGTCGATTAGTGTAATGCCCCAAAGATTGTTACGAATCTGGTTGCCTGAAATGATGACCATATTGGTATTGTATAATGATATGCCACTGCCGCCGACGAGGGGATTAGTCTCGGTGTTGTTATTTTCAATGATATTGCCGATGATATAGCCTGTTGAGTTTCCGGCTGTGGTTATACCATAACGGTTGTCACTGACAAGGTTGTTCATTATGACAAAGCGGTTTTCAACCCCGACAAGACTGGAAACGGATATTCCACCAACGACAGTTAGGTCGCGATCACCAATGATGACGTTGCCAATAATTCTGGTAGAGTCAGTTGTTCCACTCGGACCCATATTGATTTGGGGACGATTGTTGTTTTTTTGATTGTTTCCTTCGAAGTAGCTGTCGAAAAGTTGGAGGGCAACGGAAGTATTGGCCCCGGAACTTAAAGCCGGATGAATATTATTCCTGAAGATGCATTTATTGATTATTGGACTTCCATTGGAAAATACTACAGCGCCTCCGGTGGCCGAGCCTTTATCATTGTGATTGTTGGATACCTCGCAATTTTCCATGACAAACAAAGGTGTAATGACCCGGATTCCGCCTCCGTTTTCTATCAGTGTATTGTTGAAATATCCTGTTGATGTATCGTAAAACCAGAAACCCTTGTATGGTTTTTCGGGATCGATGGAGGTGATAATTATCTCTTCAGCGTCTGACGAGAAATAACCCCTGACAGCTATTTCTAAACCATCCCCGATAGCTAGGGTCAAGACGTGATTCAGCAAAAGGGAGTCATTTTCTGCAATGGTCAGGCCTTGCAAAAGTTGGTACTCAGTACCGGAGACAGCCATAGTCGCGGGAGAATGAGCTACTATTGAATCCAGTGTCCATCGCACACCTGTTCCCGGAGTGGTAAACTGTCCAAATGCTTGAGTAGTGAGAAGTAAAATAAAAATCGGTAAAAACAATCTCATTGTAATTAAAATTTTGATTACAGGATGCAAGGTACGGTATTTTCAAAATTTTGGGCTGAATTGGGAATGAAAAGTATGTATGGCAAATTAAATTTTTCTTCTATTCGGAAGAAAAATAAGCCCACTAAATTAAGAGTGGTTGTAATATAAAAGCGGTACAAAAATCGACAGTGAATGTTTTTTAGGTGAATTGAATTATTACTTTATGTAAGTATCAAAAATTCATATATGTATAAAATTAATGGTACTGATAGGTCATTCAAGATCGTTTTTGCCCGGGATATAATTTGAACAAATACTTGAATTTTTAATAATATAAATTAGAATTGAAAATGGGTTTGAAATCAAGATTGATTCAAAATGAATTATCAAAGAATTTTATAAAAATAGAAAAACTATAATAAAAAATATGAAAATATCTTATTTATAAGATAGTCACTTACATTGTGTTATATTAAATATTGAAAATATACCGATGAAATTTACTTTCAGGTATTTAATCCCATCGATACAGATAATCCAGCCCTTCCTCAATGATTGAAGGTGGTACATCCTTGTTGATTGAAAAGCTGCCGATGCCTGTCAGTAATGAAAATAGAACTCTGCCGGATTCATTCTTTTTGTCGTTTAGGATAAAATCTGACAAACGGGAGCGGTCGATTTTTCCGATTTTTTCTGGATTACAAATTTTTCCAAGTAAGGATTGGATCGTATCGTGATGGTCTTTTAATATCAATCCCGAACGGAATGAAATGTAGGTTTCGACGATCATCCCCAGTGCTACTGCCTCTCCATGCGTCATCACATTGCCGGAAGCCATCACCGCAGATTCTATGGCATGACCGATGGTGTGACCAAAATTGAGGGCCTTTCGCACACTGCTTTCCAATGGGTCGCGCTCTACCAGTGTTTTTTTGACAAGAATACTTTGATACAGTATCTCATGATTGATCAAGGGGCGTGTATGGCCAAGACTGCCGGGCAGCAACCTGAACAAGACATTATCGGCAATCAATGCATGTTTGACAATTTCCGAAAACCCGCTCCACATTTCATGGTCAGGAAGTGTACTCAGAAAAGGAGTATGTATGAAGATTGCCTTGGGCTTATGAAACAAGCCGATCGCATTTTTGATATTATCAAAATCGATGCCCAACTTACCACCTATTGAACTGTCGGTCATGGCCATCAATGTTGTTGGCACATGGATAAAATCTATTCCCCGTTTGTATGCTGATGCTATAAATCCGCCCATATCGCCGGTTACACCCCCACCCAACAAGATGGCCAATGCCTTCCTGTCGATTTTTTGGTTAAGCAGTTCCCTCCATAGAGATTCGCATGTGTGAAGATTTTTATTTTTTTCACCGGATGGGAAGGTGATGACAGAGTGGGTGGAGGGAAGGATGTCTTTAATCTTGGGAAAACACAAACGGTGTGTATTTTCATCAGCTATCACTACGTAAAAGCTATAGGAAGAAGAAGTCAGAAAATTTTTCAGGTGGGCGAGCTCAGCGTCCAGGTATAGGGGGCTCCCATCAATGTGGATAATGTCACGTCTCATATAATCAAATTAGACTTCACGGATGATATAAGTTGACCAAGCTTCTGCGCGTTCTTCAAACATTGTTTTGACAAATGTCCAGGTCGATTGGAACAACTCAGAATGCCTGTATTGCTCCAGCGCATTGGGGCTCTCCCAAAGGCTATATGTAAAAAGAATATTCTTGTTTTGGGTATCTTGTAGGAGTCTGAGGCCGAGGCAACCGGGAAACGTGGCTATCTTGCCCTTTATTGTGTCAAAATGAGACAGAAATGTTTCCGTTGATTCCGGTTTAAGCTGCATCTTGACAATTCTCTGTAGATTCTTTTCTTCCATCGTTTGGCAAATTACCCAAAGGTAATATATTGAATGAAAATGGCAAACTTCGGTTATACATTCAGGATATCATGGAAAGAAATTCATCAGAAAGACTTTTTGATATAATATTTCATGTTGAGACAATAAAGAACGTTTTAGGTAATGGAATGAAAGTTGGTCGTTGAGGGTGGATGGTTGAAAAAATCGAAGTATGTACGAAATTAATAGCTGTAAGTCCTTGTGTCGCGTGGGTTTCAGGGGGTCGAAAAATCATAATCAACACAAATGCTGATTACTTTTCATTCGGTGTCTTTGAAAATCCTTGTTACCTCTGGTTGCCCGGTTATTAATCATCTACCTACTTCGGGATAAGCCTTTATTTCCAGGTAAAAAATCGAAGTATGTACGAATGTAATAGCTGTAAGTCCTTGTTTCGCGTGGGTTTCATAGAACTGGAAAATCATAATCAACACAAATGCTGATTACTTTTCATTCGGTGTCTTTGGGAATCCTCGTCACCCCTGGTTGCCCGGTTATTAATCATCTACCTACTTCGGGATAAGCTTTTATTTCCAGGTAAAAAATCGAAGTATATACGAAAGTAATAGCTGTAAGTCCTTGTGTCTCGTGGGTTTCAGGATATCGAAAAATCATAATCGACACAAATGCTGATTACTTTTCATTCGGTGCCTTTGGGAATCCTCGTCACCCCTGGTTGCCTGGTTATTAATCATCTACCTACTTCAGGATAAGCTTTTATTTCCAGGTAAAAAATCGAAGTATGTACGAAAGTAATAGCTGTAAGTCCTTGTGTCGCGTGGGTTTCAGGAGGTCGAAAAATCATAATCGACACAAATGCTGATTACTTTTCATTCGGTGCCTTTGGGAATCCTCGTCACCCCTGGTTGCCTGGTTATTAATCATCTACCTACTTCAGGATAAGCTTTTATTTCCAGGTAAAAAATCGAAGTATGTACGAAAGTAATAGCTGTAAGTCCTTGTGTCGCGTGGGTTTCAGGAGGTCGAAAAATCATAATCGACACAAATGCTGATTACTTTTCATTCGGTGCCTTTGGGAATCCTCGTCACCCCTGGTTGCCTGGTTATTAATCATCTACCTACTTCAGGATAAGCTTTTATTTCCAGGTAAAAAATCGAAGTATGTACGAAAGTAATAGCTGTAAGTCCTTGTGTCGCGTGGGTTTCAGGAGGTCGAAAAATCATAATCGACACAAATGCTGATTACTTTTCATTCGGTGCCTTTGAAAATCCTTGTTACCTCTGGTTGCCCGGTTATTAATCATCTACCTACTTCGGGAGACGCTTTTATTTCCAGGTAAAAAAACGAAGTATGTACGAAAGTAATAGCTGTAAGTCCTTGTGTCGCGTGGGTTTCAGGGGGGTCGAAAAATCATAATCGACACAAATGCTGATTACTTTTCATTCGGTGCCTTTGGGAATCTTCGTCACCCCTGGTTGCCCGATTATTAATCATCTACCTACTTCGTGTTTGCCCCCCCCTCCATACCCTTTCTCTTGCGCCTACAACACATTTTGCCTCAACGAAACCCATGGCCAACGAGATTTTTACAAGGATTGAATTTCAAGTCATCCGGACAACTTCATACGCCTGATTAATTCTCTGCCCGATTTTAAGATGAACAGGACAGCATGGAGCAGCCGGCCTTTGTTCGTGCCCAATCAGGCCTTCTGACAAACCATCTGTCATATTCCGGTTGGTCTTCGTAAGGCTTTCGTAACATCTCATACAATTCATCTACCAAGGTATAATCCCCTTTATAAGCAGCATCAATGGCCATCTGAGCCATATAATTGCGCAATACATATTTTGGATTGACCGACTTCATGTCTAAATGCCGTTGATGAACCGGAATATTTTCACGTTTTAATCTGGCTATATAATCTACAAACCATTTCTCCCAGTCTGTAAGTACAGCGCTATTATTATCAGGAGATGAATAGAACGCTTCACCCATCCAGCTAGTAATTCCTGTTTTATCCGGTTGAAAGGCTGATATATCCAATGTGGACAGTTTGCGAAAAAATATAGTCATATCGGTTTCATGTTGTTGTAACAACTTTCTCACTCTGTCCACCAAGTCAATACTTTCCTCGTCCAGATCTCTAAGGCCGAGCTTTTTGATCATCATCGAATAATAACCTATGGGAATCAGTTTTTCAGCTTCGTCCAAAATGTCGCGCAGCGCATCTGCATGGCCGATGATTGTGTGGAGCGCATTGGCTAATTGGTATAGATTCCATAGTGCGACACTATCCTGTCGGCCAAATCGGTAACGACGAAGTTCGGCATCGGTTGTATTGGGTGTCCAATCTTCATCGTAATTATCGATCCAACCATATGGGCCATAGTCAATAGTCAGACCGATTGCTGACATGTTGTCAGTATTCATGACCCCATGCACGAAGCCTACTCGTTGCCATTCGATGATTAATGCAATAGTCTTACGGCAAATCTCCCGGAAGAAATCAAGGCCTGAGGATTTGGAGGTAGAATCAATAGATGGATAAAATTCGCGAATAGTATATTCCAGCAACTTTCGTAGATTTTTTTCATCTCCGTTTGCTGCAAAAAATTCAAAATTGCCGAAACGCAGGAATGTTGGACTTAGTCTGCACACCACTGCACCCGGCTCCGGTGCCGGATGGCCATCATAAAACATATCGCGGATGACTTGATCGCCTGTTTTGATGACGCTCAAAGAGCGAGTCGTCGGGACACCAAGATGATGCATGGCTTCGCTGCAAAGATGCTCTCGTATGGAACTCCTGAGCACGGCAAGGCCATCGGCATGCCTTGAATAGGGTGTGCTGCCTGCACCTTTCAACTGAGTCGCGATGCGCCTGCCTTCATGTAGGGTCTCAAATAGGTTGATGGCACGGCCGTCTCCCAATTGACCGGCCCAATTACCGAACTGATGACCTGCATAGGCCATGGCATATGGCTTTGTATTGGGATAAATCCTTTGCCCACTGAAGATTTCGAGAAAATAGCTTGATTTGATATCTGCTGATGTTAGTCCGATGAGTGTGGCAGCTTCCGGGCTGACATGAATAAGCTCGGGTTTGGAAAAATGCATGGGATTAACAAATGAGTATGCGGCATTACGTACCTGACGTACCTTGTTGGTAGTGTCCGGGTCTGCCGGTAGCGATCGGGTGAATGAATTGTCTATATTGAGTTGTATCATTGATTAGTCTCCTGTTTTAAATATGCCGTATAATCTCTACGCAACTTGTCTACCTTAGGGGCAATTACAATACGGCAATAGGGTGCGACCGGGTTTTCTTTGAAATAATTTTGATGATAGTCTTCAGCCGGGAAAAATGGTGGGAGAGGGCTGATCTCCGTTACGATCTCATCCTCATAAATGTGTTTTAATTCAGACATTACCTTATCTATCTCCGCCTTTTGCCCATCGTTATGGTAATAAATGACGGAACGGTACTGTGTGCCTTTGTCGGCTCCCTGCCTGTTGAGTGTCGTGGGATCGTGAGTTGTCATGAAGATCATCAGCAAATCCTTATAAGACAGGATGTCGGCATCAAAGGTTACTTGCACCACCTCAGCATGTCCGGTCAATCCTGAACATACTTCCCGGTAAGTAGGTGCGGGAAACTTGCCTCCGGTATAGCCACTAACCACACTCTCCACTCCGCGAAGCTGTTGCATCACCGCCTCCACACACCAGAAGCATCCTCCTCCCAAGGTCGCTTTTTGAATATTAGACATGGTTGTTATTGTTTCTTTAGTTTTGAAAGACACATTGATTTATGTATCTTTTTTATATTAATGCCTTAGGTTAATAGAATGTTTAATAGGGTTGACTTCACGGAAAGTTCAAGTTATTCGGAAATTTCTTTTTATTACTGTTAAATCGTAAAAGGATATCTAATGTAGTTTCTTCATAATGATAAAAATGGTGTAGTGTGTCGGACATTTCTAGTTGCTACCTTAATGGTTGGCCTTATTATTTAATGGTAAAGTCCGGAGTCTGATTACACTTTTTGACTGTCTTATCAGGCATTCTGCATTTGCTGTCTTCAGCTTTTTTCATAGTCAGTTTTTGAGTTTCTTTCGTGATATGCTCCCAGTTTGCAGAGAATTTGTTTGATAATTTTCCAACTGATTTGGTTATATTGTCACGTAAGTTGAAGGTGAAGAAACCGCCATCGATTGCATTACCGGCTGAAAGTTGTCCCTTGGATGCGCCTGTCATAAGTACAGATTTTTTTGTATTCAGGAAAAGATCGGAGCAAAAGTTTTTATTCCATCCCACTGAAGATGATCGCAGACTTGCTGCTTCAGAACTTATTGAATTAGTAGAGAAAATATCATTATTACAACAATCACTCAAGACTAAATTAAGCCTTGCATTTTTTCCTTGAACAAGTCGATAGATGTCTTCAATGTTGAGTGTATTTAACCCCCCGATATCATCCGATTCTCTTTCTCTAAGGTCAAGGTTTGGATATTTTTTATTGCCCGTCTCTGGGTTGTACCCGTGGCCTGTATAATAGAAAACAACAATATCATTCGGTCCCGGATTTAATTTTGAAATTGCGATATCGACATTCTTTCTGGAAAAATTCTGACCCTCTATGACTTGTTTATCATATCCTATTTCCAAAAAATGAGTAACGTCATCAAATAGCTTAAGTATATTATCGCGATCTACAACACATGTTTTGCCTATGATGGGGTCAAGGGTGTTGGCTACAAGGATCAGGTGGAGCTGAATATTTTTCATGAAGGGAGGCACCGGTTTGACCTCATTTATAAAAAGATTTTGATAGATCTCGTCTTCGGGGGTAAAATATATGGAAATATAATCCTGAGTAAGGTCAGATTCTTTTAATAATGTTACACTTTCAAAGTTTCCGATTTCCTCTTCTCCTTCATCAAAAGAAATTACCATGGACGGTTCATAATAGCCGGTATTTTTGTTTTTTGAGAGTACAAAATGATCAGGCGGATAAGAAATATCGCCTTTGATCTGGATGGGATTGGATGTTATATAATACAAATCATCGAGATTGTTCTTTTGATCGGTATCGTAAAATTCATCGACATCAAAGTCTACCACATTGTCACTTCCGGATTCCAAATCCTTGAATGCAATTCGAATAAACCCCGTGCCATCTTCATAAATTACTAGCAAAGCCCTGTATCGTTCAAGACCGAATTCTGTATCGTAATTGTATTGTAGCTCATAGAGGGTTTGTCCATTGGATGTAAATGACCATGCAATCAACAGTATGAATGCAATCAACCATCTTGATTTTATTGAAATTACTTTATACATATCCTTGTCTTTGAAGTGTAAATATACGGAATCGCAAAGATTAGCAGGATTATTTTAATCAATAATTCAGTGTTTGTAGAATAATGTTTTGTATTATTGGCTTATGGTAAAATATGTATAATTGACAATTAAAATGATTTGATTTTTGATGCCTTGGTGTGTATGAAGGATGTGGTTTTGATAATTTTTTAAGGGATTCAGGGAGATCTGTTTACCATATTTTTACGGCATCATCTTTTTTCCACAGGGATTTATCAACATTCACTGTGATATCGACAAACAATGCTTCTTCGGTAGACAAGTTGAAGAGTTGGGCTATTTCTTATTTAAGCATGGCAGTACGTAATTCATTCAGGTATAGAGATATTTGGAGAATAGGTTAACTTTAGATTTTAATAATACAGCCGCACTAACTACAAATACAAATGATATGATCGAGTATTTAAAGAAATATACTGATTCTATAGTTATTATCATATGCTTGATTGTTTTATCAGGCTTGTGTTGCTTAGGTCAGGACTACAATAAGAAAAGTTTGCTTGACTCGCTGCAATCCGCCACGGATCCTGAGACAAGGGTGAGGTTACTATGGAATCTGGCTGATGAATTACAACGCTATGATCTGGATTCTTCGTTGATACTCAGCCATCAGGCAATTGTTATCGGACGGGCTATAAATTATAAGGAAGGTCTTTCTCGATCCTATGGCATTATCGGCAATGTATATAGCCGCATGAATGATTTTCCGAAAGCCTTGGAATATTATTTCAGTAAGCAGAAAATAGACGAACAGAGTGGAAATGCCCGGAATTTGGCAAGCACTTTGATTAATATCGGTGTGGTTTTTTCTCTGCAGACCGATTTCAAGGAGGCATTGGCTTACTTCGAAAAGGCTGATTCCATTTCCCATAAAAACAACCTGACTGAAATGTATTACCATCTGGACATCAATTTGGGAAATGTTTATGAGAAGTTGAAACAGGCAGACCGTGCTGCTATTTTTTACAACAAGGCATTGAATAGTGCATTGATGAAAGGAGATAGCTTGAATATGGCATTGGCACACATTGGGTTGGCTAATGTGTATTCAATGAAAGGTGATGAATTTAAGGCGTTGAATAATTATGATCTGGCTATTCCTGTCATCAAGGAGAGTAAAGACATGGAGATGTATTCAGAAGCTTTATTGGGAAAGGCAAAGATATATTTTGAATTTGGCGACAATGTCAATGCACTTACAGACGCACTGAAGTCATACCGGGAGGCAAAAGCTATCGAATCATTTTTGAAAATGTATGAAAGCAGTGATTTTATTTCAGGCTTATATCAAAAACAGCAAGCGTATGATAGTGCTTTTGCTTACTTGAAGCTTTCAAAAATGTATGGGGATTCCTTAAATAATCTATCCAGGCTGAAAAATATCCAGGCATTGACGGTCAACGAGAAGATTCGTCAAAATGAAATTGCAGAATATAAAAAACTTGAACATGAGAGGGCTAAATTTCGCCTTCAGGTGATTCTGGTAACTGTTTTTATTCCAATGCTGTTCCTGGTTAGCATTATACTGAGTAAGCGGAGGATTAAACATTCTGTGATTAAATTTCTTGGAGTAGTGTCCCTGATGTTCGCCTTTGAATTTATTACCTTGCTTTTACATCCATTGGTGGAAAATATAACTGGCCACAATCTGTTTATTGAAGTATTTATTTTTGTAATTATTGGTTTTATTCTTGTCCCTGCACATCATCGGATCGAAAAGACGATCATCAGGATACTGATTAATAACCGAATTCAACTTGAATTATCAAAAAAAGAGCCCGACCAATAGGGCCGGGCCTTTTATTTATGTTCAAAGATTAATCTTGTCTGCTGATTAGTTTGGCCTGGAAACAGGCTTGGTTTCGTTGATCATAGTATCTGTGGCCGTGGTGTCTGCCATAGGCTCAGCATCTGTTTTTACTTCAGTAGTAGCTTCAGCCTCAGTTGGTTCTGTAGAGGCATTATCTTGCTTACATGCAATGAACATTGACATGCCCGCAAAAACTAAAAAAATGGTTAATAAACGCATAATTCCGGTTTTAGTTAGTTAAAAAATTGTTTATCAATTACCAAATATATTGCTTTTTTTATTAATTGTATTGTTAAGTTTCAATCTGTGATCCGCATTGATGTGTCCGATAACGGGCTCTATTCCTGCTCTCTTTTTATGCGCCTTGCTCAATTTATTTCTTTTGTAGTAACTTTCTTTTTTCTTTGGAGTGCCTGGAATTAAGATTTTCATCCCTTCTATTTCTATTTTACCCCGGTATCCTCTGTCTACTTTGGCTACTTTAGGTATTTTGTTTGTCATTCGTTGGATTTGTTCTATTACAGCTGGTAGGGTGTGTCCATCGTACTCATTTCGAAAACCCATCGCTCCCACTATTACACCTGTGTCAGTCTTTGCAAAAGAGGCTTTATTCCCAAATTCATACTTCTTATGTTCCTTTCCCTTTGAAATACAACATACATCAGGCTCGTGAATGGAATAAATTTTATCCTTTGAATCTTTCGTCTGTGCCAGTATCTGTTGAAACCGTGCCAATAAGTCTTGGCAAATCGAATTCGGTGGAAGATTTCGCTCTAATTCTCTTACCAATCTTCCCGCAATCGTCTTTATCTTCTTATCTGCTTTTCTTGCTTTTGCTTTGTTCTTCGGATGATTTCTGAATCGTTGGTCCCTTGCCAGTTTTTTCAATGTATGTGTATAAGTCTGTCTCACCGGTAAGCCTTCCTGTGCCGCTATCTTCTGACATTTCTTAATCATCTTTTTGTAAAGCTTCCCATCCGTTGGAAATGTGATATTTTTCTCTTGAACCGTGGTGTCAATATTTACATTGTCATCATCAGAATCCTTTCCATTTACCCGGATACTCTCTTTCAATATCAACTCGATTCCACGCTCTCCTATCCTTTTCCTAAAATGTACCAACTCTGATGGCTGACACGGAATGCCGGGAACGAAAAGACATTCTCCACAAAAATATTGGTAATAATTGTTTTCACTCCATTGTTCCACTACGCTTTCATCTGAGATGTTTCGAATATGCTTGAGTATCAATAACCCAACCATTAACCTTATCGGCTTTGCAGGCCTGCCATTGTCTTGGCTGTACAATGGTAAAAAAGCATCTTCAAACACCTTCCAGTCTATTTTATTAGCCAAAATAAACAGTGGATGTCTTTGATCAAGAATATCTTCAAAAGAAGTGAATAAACTCGTTAGGGTATTATTTTTCTTATGTGGTATCATAAAATAATGCAAGATTTAATCCCTAAAGATAATAAATCTTGCATTATTTTAATAACTTTTTATATTATAATTTACTGTATAACAAGAAGTTAATATGTTTTTTAGGGACGACTACTTAATAATATTAAGAATGGCCAAAAGAAAAAATTGCATAGTTTTGTATAATAATTGTCCATGGATTACGCTAGCCCACTACCTCTATAAAAGATGATGATGAAGAGAATATTATTTTTTGTATTGTTCCTTTTCTACTTTCACAATATACTATTGAGTCAGGATTCTATAGTGTTTAATCGACTATATGATAAGACAAAAGATGAAACCGCACAAAAAGATTTAGATGAGGCATTAAAAGCAGCTGATACGCTGTATAGAATGTCAGAGAAACCTCTTTATAAGATTAGGTCTTTGATTCTAACAGCCAGATTATACCAGCAAAAAGAAGACCTCGCCATGACACTGGAGTACGCTCAGAAAGCTGAAAAACTGGCAGAAGAAATAGGCGATTATGATTGGCAGGTAAGATCCATAGGGCTTATTGCCGGACAATACCGTATGATGGAATTGTATCAAAAAGCCAAGCAATATGTAGAGAAAGCTATGCAAATCATACCTAAAATAAAAGACCAGAACAAAGCTAATAGCACATCCGGTCTAATGCAACAGGAACTTGCATTAACGAATATGGATCAGGGAAATCCCAAGCAGGCAATCGTTCATTTAATAAAAGCAAACGATTATTTTCATCATGTAAAAAATAACACGTATTACCTAATAAACAATGATCGATTACTCGGTGATAATTACTATGACATAGGTCAATACAATACGGCATTGAAGTATTATCATGAAGCTTTAAAATTTAGTAAAGAGTTTCCGGTGAATTATGTTACCGGGATGATACAAAAAGGCTTAGCAGAAACCTATCTCGCATTGGGCCAGTTAGATAAAGCAAAAGTACACATAGAGGAAGCTGAAAAAATAGGTGATGAATCTCAATACCTCCAAATAAAAAATGCTATTTTAGATGCATCTAAACGATTTTATGCAAAAATCAAGGATACAACTAAGTTTGTAGAAGCTCGCGAAAAGAAGGATTCAGTGGTGGACTTGTTGTTAGACAAACGTGCAAGTCTTCTGGACACGAATTACGCTAAACTGGATCAAAAAGAAATAATCCTTGAAAACAAGGTAAAAAGATCGAATAAAACCCTTGTCATTTTTCTCATTTTATTTTTAGGGACTTTAGTGGGAGTGATTATCTATTTTATTAAGAAAAGAAAAAAAGACCTGGTAAAATACAAGTTGATTTTGGAACAATTAGCACATGCTAAAAATCGTACTGTTCTACCTGCCGAAGAAGCGGTCACCCCATTAGCTACTTCTAAAGTTGAGGAGAAGAAAGAAGCGGAACCAATAAATACCAAAATAAAAAATACAGATCAAAGCTACATTCGCCCTGAAACAGAACAAAAGTTGATATCAAAACTAAATGAATTTGAGAAAGAGCATCTTTACTTGGATAAAAACGTATCTCTTTCCTCACTTGCCGCATCATTCGAAACAAATAACAAGTACCTATCGAATGTAATAAAGCAGTATAAGCATATGGATTACAATACGTATATTAATGAACTGCGTATTAAATATATCATCTTAAAACTCACTGAAAATCCTGAATGGAGACAATACAAGATGAGTTTTCTGGCAGAAACTGCCGGATTTTCTTCTCATAGCCAGTTTGCATCTATTTTTAAAGCCCTAAAAGGAATTTCCCCATCTGTATTTGTTCGCTTTTTAGATAGTGAGGAAGAATAGTTATTAATCTATGTGAAAATGAATTTTTGTCTTTCTTGTTACACCTACAGAGTTTATTTCTATTAGTGGATTAAGAAATTATAATTATCATATGTTGCTGATATTTAGTGCAGTATAAAAACTATTTAGGTTTTTTACTAGTAGAGCAGGCCACTTATTGCCTATCAAAATACGGAATTCCTATATTCTCTCATTTTTCTACCTCGTGGGAGTGCAGTTACCTTTGCTAGTAATTCTAATTAATTAAAGGTTAGTATTAAGCTACGCTCACTAAGTGTCTATTTCCTAACACAAAAATTTATTTACAAAAAATAGTTTGCAGTTCACTGTTACATTCAATTAAAATATATTACCATGAAATTAT
>ERZ761610.648-NODE-648-length-24763-cov-46.162215_pt1 | contig 24763 bp, 21 predicted proteins | sample MGYA00512164_ERZ761610 | MGnify/ENA primary metagenome ERZ761610 (study PRJEB28899, sample SAMN02850038) | bioreactor sludge metagenome | biome: EBPR Sludge; feature: EBPR Bioreactor; material: flocular biomat | place: Australia: Thorneside Wastwater Treatment...
CCAACCAAATTTCTTAGACTTGCGAACGGATTCGTTAAAGAAGCATTGTTTTGTCCTTTTATCGACCATTAAACGTTTTTGATTTGGTTGAAGTGCGAAAGCCGATGATGTTGCCACTAACGTAAAAAATACGAAAAGTAAGATTTTGTTTAAATTCATAAATACCTCACATAGGGAATAGATTTCAATAAAGGGACCAGTTGATTTTAGGTGCGAGGGGCGGGGGGTGCTATTAGATCCAATTAAACCGTCTCATAACGAGAATTGAAAATTTTTCCTGTAAAGAGTTTAGACAGTCACGCAAATAGGGCCGACAGAGTGGCTGACCTATTGTGAGTGGTCCTTAAAAGTGGTAAAACTACGACCTATGAAATCTACCCAGCTTGAATTCTCTATCCAGCGGCCAAAAGAAGAAGACCGCAATTTCCATAAAGGTGGACGTAGTTTTTATTTCTTTGATTTCGATGATAATATTGCTTGCTTAACGACCCCGTTAATCCTTTTTCATAAAGCCAACGGTTCCGAGCTTTCTTTATCTAGCCAAGAATGGGCGTTAGCACATGCTACGATTGGAAAATCGGGCCAGTATGAAGACTATGAAATTCGCTACGATGATAAAGAGGGAACGTTCAAGCATTTCCGTGATCAAGAGATTCATGAATTAGAAAAGTTGGGTAGAAAGAATCAAGTTTTTGAGAGCGATGTCGCCCATATTTTAGGACTTTCAGACCTAGAGTGGAAAGGCCCTTCCTGGGATTGTTTTTATCATTCAGTGTTTAATCAAAGACCTATTTCTATTATTACGGCTCGTGGACATGGCCCTGATACCATCAAAAAAGGTATCGGTCTTTTCGTTGATCATGGATGGTTAAATCAAACTCCGAATTATCTAACTGTGTATCCAGTGTCCAATACCAGTGTTCGTATCGAGTTGGGTGACGTTCATCAAAAATTAGGCGTTGCAGAGCTTAAGCAGCGTGCTATCAGAAATAGTGTCCTAAAAGCGTTTGAGGTTTATGGTTACAGTGATCATCATCGTTTTGGTATGAGTGATGATGACCCTAAAAACTTGCACCTTATTATTGAAGAAATGACGGCGTTGAAGACGCAATTTCCTAAAATTTGTTTCTTTGTGATCGAGACCTTCAACAATCGATTTGTGAAACATGAAATTGTTGAATCCAAGGTTCAATCGGATTATCTAAAGTCCAACTCAGAACAGCTTCCACTGCTGAAGTAACATAATTTTTCTCAGTTTAAATCTAACATCCAGCCTGTGTAATCGCACACTAAAAACCCTTACAAAGGGCTGTAAACTAATTTAGACTTAACTGTGGTAGGTAATAACCGATAACTACTAATAAGTCCTAATATACTAAGGGGAACTCCATGAGATTACTTTTGTCGCTAGTAACAGTTTTGTCGTTTTCAGACGTGTTATGGGCCCAAAAAAAAGCAGACATTGAAGAGATAAAACGTCCGACTGGCGCAATTGCATTCGCCAAAAAAGACAACAGTTTAGAGTGTCGTTACTTGACGATGATCGAAGACGGATTTCTGCGCTACCATGTGAAGTACACTAAGCGTGATAAAGAACTAGAAAATCAGGTTATTGATCAGCACCTAAAAAAGTTAGATCCATCAAAAATTTACTTTACGCAAGAAGATTCAGATAAAGTAAAAGACATGATGAAAGGTCTTTTTGAAAAAACTAAAAAAAATGATTGTGACTTTTTAGTGGAAGCTCAAAATCTTTTGGTAAAACGAATTCAAGAGCGCGCTGAGTTTGCTAAAAAATTCTTAGGCAAAGATTATAAGTTTGATGAGAAAACTGAATTCACTTTTGATCCGGATCAAAAGAAATATCCAAAAAATGCAGATGAGGCGAATGACTTCTTGAAAAAGTATATTCACTTCCAAATTTCAAACTACATGGCGACAGATATGAAGCTTGATGAAGCTAAAGATCGCGTTAAAAAGAATTATGAATTAGCGATCAAGCGATTAAACGAAACCTCAATTGATGATTTATACTCGGGCTATTTAGATAGCTTCGCACGTGCCCTAGATCCACATTCAAGCTTTTTTTCTAAAGATGTATTAAGCGATTTTCAAATCCAAATGAGCTTGTCTTTAGAAGGTATCGGCGCGACATTATCGAGCGAAAATGGTTTCACGGTAGTCGAGCAATTAGTTCCAGGTGGTGCGGCTGCCAAGTCGGGTTTAGTTGAGCCTCAAGATAAAATCATTGCTGTTGGCCAGGAAAAAGGCGAGATGGAAAACGTGATCGATATGGATCTTAAAGACGTTGTTAAAAAGATCCGCGGTCCAAAGAACACGAAAGTCCGTTTAACAGTTTTACGTAAAGCGGGCGATGGTAAATCTAGAAAAGATATCACGTTAACTCGTGATAAAGTTAATTTAGAAGATGAAGCGGCTAATATTCACTTCATCGATAAAGAAGTGGGTGGTCAGAAGAAAAAATTGGGTATCATCAATTTACCTTCGTTCTATGCGGATTCAAAAAGTGGTGGTCGTAGCGCCGCTACAGACTTGAAGAAACTTCTGAAGCAAGCTCGTGAACAAAAAGCAGACGGTATCGTATTGGATTTATCTAATAATGGTGGTGGTAGCCTTGACGACGCTGTCAGAATCGCTGGGTTATTTTTCAAAACTGGTAATGTAGTTAAGCAATCAAGCAAAACAGAAGGCCGTGAACAGATTTTAGAAGACGAAGATGCAATGGTAGATTGGTCGGGCCCACTCGTTGTATTGACATCAAGAATTAGTGCTTCGGCATCTGAAATCGTGTCTGGTACTCTACAAGATTACAAACGCGCGGTTATTGTTGGTGGCGATCATACATTTGGTAAAGGTTCAGTACAAAGCGTATTGCCAATCCCAGGTGATTTAGGTGCGATCAAGGTGACGGTGGGAATGTTCTTTATCCCTGGCGGTAACTCAACTCAACACCGTGGCGTTGATGCTGACGTAGTATTGCCTGGCCCCTATTCGACAGATGATATCGGGGAGAAGTCATTAGATTACTCATTGCCTCCTAAAAAGATCGAAGCATTTGTTTCGAAGGAAGCCTATGTCGCTGAGGGTGCTGAGTCGTGGAAAGAAGTAAAAACGGACTGGATTAAAAATTTAAAAGAAAAGTCTTCGGCTCGTATTGAAAAAAATACTGAGTTTAAGAAAATTATCGAAGATCTAAAGAAGTCTAAAGATAAAGGCAAAGTGATCAAAGTAGCCGATATTTTAAAAGAGAAAGACAAAAACGAAAAAGAGAAAAAGAAGAAAAAGTTCTCTAAAGATGAAAAAACTAAGGAGTACTTAAAGCGCCAGGATATCCAAGAGGCGTCTCAGGTATTGTTAGATCTAATTCAGCTACAAACTGATAAATTATTATCTCAAAAGTAAAATAAAGCCAATTGGGAGCAACCTTCAACGGTAGCTCCCAATCATCCTTTCCTTGCGAATCTAAACTCAACCCTAACAGAGCAAAATAGCGTTTTTTTGTGCATTTCCTAGATCTCTAGAGTGTGTTTTCTAGTCGACTTCTTTTGGGTTTTAGATTAAAAAATGGGGCATGGGGGGCCTTCTTGAGTTATTCAAAAACGACATCGTCAAAGTCTAATTCTGCTAAAGCAAACTTTGCTAAAGTGGTATCTAAGAAAAAAAGCCTTGTTAAAATGAGCAGTAAATCGGTGAAATCTAGTAAGTCCGCGAAATCAAACACAAGCACTCAGTCTTTAGGACAATTGCCAGATAAAACTCTGATTCAGATGTTAGATTTGATGATCAAGTCTCGCGTCCTTGAAGAACGTTTAATTAAAATCTACCGTGCCGGCGAATCTTATTTCTGGATTGGCGGACCCGGTGAAGAAGCTTGGGGCGTTCCGATTGGTTTGCTCGCAAATAAAGGCCAAGGCGTAAAGCACGATTTCTTACACCTACATTATCGTTGTACTCCCACTTTGATTGCTATGGGCATGCCGATGAAAGATTCTATTCGTTTGATGATGAATCGCGTGACTGACCCATCTACTGGCGGCAGAAATTTTTCTAATCACTATTGTATCCCTGAAATGAACATTGCTCCTGTAACGTCACCTATCGGTGTTCAGTATGGTATTGCGTTGGGTACAGCCCATGCACAGAAGCGAGCGGGCGCTAAAGCGATTAGTATCGTTACTGGTGGTGATGCGGGAACGGCTGAGGGTGATTTTGCGAGTTGCTTAATCTGGGCATCTCGGAAAGACAATGAACTTCCGATGTTGATCACAGTACAGAATAACTATTGGGGTATTTCGACTTCGTATGAAGGGCAGCATGGCGAAACAAATATTGCTGACCGTGCGCGGGGATTTAACATCCGCTCACGGGTAGTGAATGGAAATGATCCTGTTGAGTCGTATCTTGCGTTGAAAGAGGAGATGGACTATATCCGCAAGACGGGCAAACCAAGCTTCATCGAAGCTAAGGTGTCTCGTTTGTATGGTCACTCGTCGGCGAGTGGCGCAAATCTAGTAACTAGCGAAGAAGATTGCATTAAGAGCTTTTCGGATAAACTAGTATCTAAAAAAATCATAACTGAAAAAGAAGTGAAAGCGATCTGGTCTGCCTATGAAGAAGAAGCTCTGCGTGCGACAGAAGAAGCACGTGGGGAAGGTGCTCCAACTTCAGATTCAATTTGGGATCATGTATTTGCGGACAACGAAAATAGCGACTGGAGAAAATTCTAATGGCTAATATGGCTCAAGCGATTCGCCTCGCGCTTAATTACAGTGAAAAGAATTTACAACTTAGAGATGTTTTCGGTCAGGACGTAGGCGCTCCACTTGGCGGCGTATTCACGGCGACTCAAGGTTTGAAAACATCGTGGAACACTCCGCTTGATGAGCGTGGTATTATCAGCATGGCGATGGGTATCGCAATGGCTGGTGACCGTTGCGTAGCAGAGATCCAGTTCTGTGATTATATTTTCAATACTATCGATTTACTAAAAATTGCTGGAAATACACTTTGGTGTACGAATGGCCAATACAAATTACCAATGACAGTGATGACTCCGGTAGGTGCTGGTATTCGTGGAAGCGTGTACCATTCGCACTCGTTTGATTCATGGGCATCACGTATCCAAGGTTGGAAGGTTGTAATGCCTTCAACGCCTTTAGATGCGTACGGTTTATTATTATCAGCGATCAAAGATCCTAACCCGGTGCTATTCTTGAAACCAAAAGCACTTATGCGTGTTCGTGGTGACGAATTGATTCCTGGTGAGCCCGCAGATGAAAAGGAATTAAAAATGCGTATCGACGCACCGATTGGCGATCGTTCAAAGTGGAAAGCAGACTGGCCACAAACTGAGGAATACCGTGTTGAAATCGGTAAGGGTAAAATCACTCGTCAGGGTGAACAGATCACCGTGGTGAGCTGGGGACGTCATTTGCTATTAGCAAATGAAATTGCGGATGAGTTAAAAGCAGATGGTGTTTCAGTGGAAGTGATCGATTTAAGATCTATCTACCCATACGATTGGGGTATGATTAAAAAATCAGTAGAAAAAACGGGTCGCGTGTTAATCGTAAATGAAGATACAGAAGTGACTAATTTTGGAGAGCATTTGATTTACAGAGTAGTACAAGAACTATTCTACCAATTGCTAGCGCGTCCGCGACTGATTGCTGGTAAAAATGTCCCAGGTATTGGGTTACATCCAAACCTAGAAGATGCAACTGTTCCACAAAAAGCTGAAATCAAGTCGGCGATTTTGGAAATTATTGAGGAAGTCCCTTAATGAAGGGACTTAATAAACAGCACAGAAAGACAGATCATCAAGTATTTGATAAGTACGACTTATACACAAAGGCCGTACAAAGTACTGAAGCCGATGTCGATTTTATTCATGATACGTACAAAGAATTAAAAGGTCGTGAGGCGCAGGTCTTGCGGGAAGATTTTTGCGGAACATTTGCTTTATCCACTGAGTGGGTAAAGGCCGCGAAAACTCACAAAGCCTTTGGGGTGGATTTAGATCCAGAGCCAATGGAGTATGGCCGTTCTCATTATTTTGATAAGCTTACACCTGATCAACAAAAGCGTTTGATCCTAACTGAAGGTGACGTTCTTAAGGTAAGCTTACCAAAAGCGGATGTTACGGTGGCCGTGAATTTTTCTTACTTCTTGTTTAAGAAGCGCGAGCAATTAAAAGCTTACTTCAAAAAAGTGTTAGCCTCTCTCAATGACAAAGGCATTTTTATCGTCGATTGTTTTGGCGGCGGTCAATGTCAGGACGCGATTGAGGATCGTATCAAGCACAAAGGCTTTACCTATTACTGGGATCAAACAGGTTTTGATCCCGTATCTAACGAAGCTGTTTTTCATATTCATTTCAAAATTGGAAATGGAGAAAAAATTGAGCGTGTATTTACGTATGACTGGCGTATGTGGAGTATTCCTGAACTTCGCGAAATCTTAGACGAAGTCGGATTCAAAAAAACTCACGTCTATTGGGAAGGCACAAATAAAGACGGCGGTGGTAACGGGGTATTCACTCGTACCGAAAAAGGCGAATCCTGCTTGTCTTGGATCGCCTATATCGTGAGTGAAAAATAGTTATTTAGTAGCGCCTGCTTTTTGCTGACCTTCAACTTTAACCGCAGGTGCTGCCTGGGGTGATGGCTGAGGGGCTGATGTAGGTTGGCCAGCTGTGTTCGATGACGCGGGCGATTTGATCGCTTCATTGGGAATAAAGATTCCATCCTTAGTGTATTTCACTTTTGTTAAATCCACTTCTGGTCCGTTAGGGCCTACAACTACCTTGTTTTGTTGCTGAAAAACGGTTCCCAGGGTTCTGGACGATCTATCGACAATTGGTGCAGGGGGAGTTCCGTCGTCACGTAATTTTGTTTCGGGTTTGCCTGGAATCTGTTTTTCATCTTTGGCAATGGATGCTGCTGGAGTTCTGTAACGACTTGCACACCAATCACCGCCAACGCGTTGTATTTTTCCTGCTGCATTTTTTCTTTTTGTGCTTCCATTGTAAGTTGCTATTTCGCACTCTTCGTAAATGGCTGTACATGCCGCGTAGGCGTCGGCAGCCGATGAGTACTTGGGCGCATAGTTTTGTTCGATGTCATTTAGGCAGTCTGGTATTTCGCTATTTGGTCTATAGCCCAAGTCATCGCTACCTCGATTGAGGGCAGATGCGCGACGTTTTTTATAGAATTCTTGCTGTTGTTCGTAAGGCATTTGGAAATAGGAAGGATTGTCTGTACTTAAAAAGAACTCTTCTTTGGCGTTGTCAAAACTGTATTGGCCAACTTCTTTTGCAGCTTTATCGCGTATTTTTTCATCTTCGCTTCCAGATAAAACGTATTTATCTGAATTCATGCGATCAATAAAATTTTTATAATCTACATTTTTAGTTTTTGATTTTACTTTGCCTTGAGTGCAGTAGCCGGAACCTAACAGCATCTGAATCACATTTTTTTGCATTCTAGCCCGTGCTGTTAAATCGACGGGGCCAGCCGATGTGTGGACTGACTCTGATGCTAGTCCGCTGATGCTTCTGCGGTAGAGGCTTTTTTTTCCGGTTTTGTTAGAGAGTGCATGTTGAGGGTCTTTTTCGTCGTCGAATAAAGAAGTGGCCTCACGTGATATGAGCCCCAGCATACCAAGAAAATTTTCATCTGGAGCGGGTCTCCCTGCTTTTTTTAATCCACACACTATGCATGATAGCTGAGTTTTATTTATAAAGTCGGATGCTGTGCAAACATCCTTGTCGCCTTCGTATTCTGATTGGTTGGCTTGCGCGCCAGCAACAAAAAGGGATATTAAAATGATTTTATAAAATAGTTTCATCAGACACCTCACTTAATTGTGTCGGTGTCTGATTTTGAAACTTTATAGGTCCAGGCTTAAGACAATGGTCTAATTTGTTTCTAGCGAGTTGAGTTCTTTAGTTCTTCGCCGGTAAACAAGTACTTCAGATTCAAATTCGCTTTTTTGAATTCGGGGCTGTCCGCATTGCCTCTTAAAATAGTGCACAGAACAGTGTCGATTATAGCATTTGAATTTCGCAGGTCCTGTACCGATGTTAGAACCTGTCCTCCTGTTGTAATTACATCTTCAATCACGCACAGTTTTTTTCCCACTATGTCGATGCCCTCTGCGAATAAGCATGTCCCATAATCTTTTGCTTTTTTACGGACAAAGACAACGGGGATACCTGTTTCTAAACTAAGTGCCGTAGCTATTGGAATGCCACCCATTTCGAGGCCAGCAAGAGCTTCTGTACCGGCAGGAACCATTGGCTTTAATAACTCGGCTACTGGTTTTAAAAGGTGAGGCATAGATTCGAAACGGTATTTATCAAAATACTCGTTTGAAGTCTGCCCAGAGCGCAATTTGAACGTACCCGTTAAGTAGCAAATATCGTAGATTTTTTTAGCGAGTTCTTGTTTGGTCATGGTTAACTAGATACCAAGCAGCCGGGGAACTGTCCATCAGCGGAAATGGCACACCATTGCTAGAGCTTTTTCCTAAGTTTTGACTTACGGCTCTTGACCACCTTATGATCGAGACTGGACCTAACTTTCCGTGAGGGTTTATATGTTTTGGGACTACTACTATCCGTTGTTGTTTTTGGTGTTAAGTGCGTGCATTTTGTTTTTTGGGCTACGAAAAGAGGTTCGAAAGTTCAATAGTCATGAAGCCCCGGCATTAATGGATCGAGTTTATTTTGGCTTTAACTTTTTATTAGTCCTTGTTTTTGGCGGTACGTTCTTCGCCGGCAGTATCATTCGTTTGGTTTATTTGATGACTAAAAGCGCATAAGGCGCTGAAAAATTTAAAATAAACAATTCATGAAAAATGACTATTTAAGCATACTAAGGCCAACAGTTTCTATAGTTAATGAAGCCTCCTTCGAGGCAAACAGCAAATCAAAGCTGAACACGGTAAAGTGTTTAAGTGAAGAAGAAAAAAGATCTAAAATTGTTAATACAACCTATAATAAAAAGTGGCCAGATGGCCGTATTTATGGGGTATCTAAAGATGGTACGTACACCTCCCACTCTGTATCTCCCTATTCAAAAGTTTTTTTAGATAACTTAGAGGAGAAAATTAAACCTTTGGTTCTTGCATTAAAAGAAAAAGGTTATCTATCTCTAAGCAGCTGTGAAGGTCATTCAATCTATTTTAGGCGTTACGTGACTTTGATTTTTCCTAGTCAGGAGACGGCGTTGGAGTTTCAATCCAGTTTGCCATTCAATCATCTTAAGTTCGATATTAAACACTGTACTGAGTTCCTTAACAATAGAGTAGAAGCAGATCGGTATGGTCGAATCGTTGATAGCAAAAAAGAAGTGTCACTCAACGGAGAGCGAGACGGAGCTGTTAAATATATAAATGCGATTGCCAATCGAAGCTATCGCGATGCTTGGTTGTTAGATTTGGTAATATCTGATCAGGTTCAGTATACCAAAGGATTGGGCAAGTATTTTAGAAATTGGAAAGAAATTATTTTTAAGACTTTTTTTATCGACCTATATACCAAAAACTTAACTCGATTTATCAAAGAAAAACTAAAAGCCAATATTTATTAGGTGAAATAAAAAACCCACAATTCTTTCGAATTGTGGGTTTTATTGATCTGATTTAAAGAGCTAAGAATTACTTCTTTTGCTCAGCTTCACGCTTAGCTTGATACTTCTTAACTAGTTCCTCTTGGATATTACGAGGAGCCGGTGAGTACTTAGCAAATTCCATAGAGAATTCACCCTTACCTTTAGTAGCAGAACGTAAATCAGTAGAGTAGCCGAACATTTCTGTTAACGGAACTTCCGCTTCAATTACGCAGCTTCCTTCGAAGCTAGTAGTACCAACGATAACACCACGACGTTGGTTGATTTGACCAACAGCTGCACCTTGATATTCATCAGGGACAGTCGTTTCAAGTTTCATGATTGGCTCAAGAACTGTCGGTTTAGCTTTCAGATAGGCTTCACGCATAGCAGCCATCGCACAGATTTTGAACGCCATATAGCTAGAATCGACATCATGGTAAGAACCGTCTTCAAGGCTAACGTTAACACCAACGATAGGGAAGCCTATCAAAGGACCTTTAGCGCACTGTTCTTGGAAACCTTCTTCAACCGCAGGGATGAATTCTTTAGGAATACGTCCGCCGACAACGTCGTTAGAGAACGCAAACGTTGCTTTAGGGTTTTCTGGATCAGGAACAAGAGGAGAGATCTTGCCAACCACTTTCGCGAATTGACCCGAACCACCCGTTTGTTTTTTATGTGTGTAATCGTATGGACCGTCTTGCATGATTGTTTCACGGTAAGCAACCTGAGGTTGACCTACAACAACTTCACAATTGAATTCACGTTTCATACGCTCGACGTAGATTTCTAAGTGTAACTCGCCCATACCAGAAATGATTGTCTCTGCAGACTCTTCATCACGGTGTACGCGGAACGTAGGGTCTTCTTTTCTGAACTTTTGTAACGCTTTAGAAAAGTTGTTTGAGCTTTGTTTATCTTTAGGTGCAACCGCCAAAGAGATAACCGCATCTGGAACGTGCATAGATTGCATAGAAACGTTGATTGTTCCATCAGTGAACGTATCACCAGACGCACAGTCAACGCCGAAGAACGCTACGATGTCGCCAGAGTAGGCTGTTTGGATCTCATCCATTTTATCAGAGTTCATACGAACTAAGCGAGGAACTTTGACTTTCTTTTTATCAGTCGTGTTTGTGATGAAGTCACCAACTGAAACTTTACCTTGGTAAATACGCATGTACGTCAACTGACCAAACTGAGTCTGTTGAAGTTTGAATGCAAGTGCCACAAGAGGTTTTTCTGAATCTGGGAATAAAGGAATTTTTTCCTCGTTTTTATCCAAATCAAGAGCGTGTTCACGTTTTTCTTCAGGGGTTGGTAGGTACATGTTAACGCCATCAAGAAGTAACTGAACGCCTTTGTTTTTAAATGCAGATCCACAGAACACGGGAACTAATTTCAAGCTGATAACACCGTTACGGATAGCTTTACGGATTTCTTCAACAGTTGGTTCTTCTTCCATAAGGAATTTTTCACCGATGCTATCGTCGATGTCCGCAAGTTTACCGATCATTTGTTGGCGGTAATCTTTGGCTTGTTCAACCAATTCGGCAGGGATAGGGATTTCAGTTACTTTTTCGCCAGATGAACCTTCGTTCACGTACGCTTTCATAGTTACTAAATCAACCGCACCTTTGTGGTTTTCTTCTAAGCCGATTGGGATTTGCACCATAACTGCGTTCAAACGTAGTTTTTCAACTAGTGCATCTTTAACGCGGAATGGGTTAGCACCTTGACGGTCTAATTTGTTTACGAATGCTAAACGAGGAACGCCGTAACGTTTCATCTGTCTGTCAACCGTAATTGACTGAGACTGAACGCCGGCAACGCCGCAAAGGACTAGGATTGCGCCGTCAAGTACGCGTAGAGAGCGTTCAACTTCGATTGTGAAATCCACGTGCCCCGGAGTATCGATTAAGTTTACAGTGTGGTCTTTCCAGTACACCTGAGTCGCTGCCGACTGGATAGTGATACCTTTTTCACGCTCTAGATCCATCGAATCCATTGTAGCGCCAACGCCATCTTTACCTTTTACTTCGTGGATCGCATGGATCTTACCGCCGTAGAAAAGGATACGCTCAGAAAGAGTCGTCTTTCCCGAGTCGATGTGGGCTGAAATACCAATGTTTCTGACAGTGTTTATGTCCCATTTTTTTGACATTTTTAGTCCTCTTTCTTATTCCTTAATTGGTTTTTAACTTTGATTGTTTTTAAAGGATAACGGGTATCATTTTTTTTTATAGAGAGCAAAAGGAGAATTGGAGGCGTTCTTCTGCGCCGCGAAATTGCGGCCCGCCTAAGGTAATAGGGTAAAAATTTTAACATCCCCACTGGTCGCTTTTATGCAAGAATCGTTGATATAGGAAGTTATTGCATGACGGGAACACGAGTACTCTTAGTAGATGATGAAGTGGATTTGTTAGATATTTTGAAAATGGACATGGAAGCACTTGGATATGAAGCTATGACTGCCAATAACGGGCAAGAGGCTTTAAATATCATGAAAAAAGTGAAAGATGGTAGCTTGTGGATCAATGCCGTTTTGTCGGACATCAATATGCCGATAATGAACGGTTTGATTTTTTTGAAAGAATTGCGTGCGATGGGCCTGGAAACTCCATTTGTATTTTTTTCTGGTTATGGCGATAAAGAGAAAACCATTGAGGCGCTTCGTTTGGGCGCATTGGACTTTCTGGAAAAGCCATATGACCCCGACATGTTGATGGCAACCATGAAAAAAGCCTGCGATTTAGGCATTAAAATGAAAAAAATTGAAGATGAGTTGGATGCTTTGGTAAAAGATCGTAATATTCCGGCGGCCGAGGTCGAAAAATTTAAGCGCGTTCAACGTGAAATGTTGAAAGTCAAAATGATGAGTGAAGGCACTCCGAAAAAGTAATCGGCTAAAACAATCTGCACCCGGGCCTAAAATGAACCTTCTTGCTGAGCTTAAAAAATATTTTCCGTATTCCCAATTTGTACACTCTCAAGAAAAAATTCTACAGACAGTATTTTCTAAAAAATCGGCTCTTGCGATTATGCCGACGGGCTCAGGTAAGAGTTTGTGTTATCAGTTTCCCGCTAAAGTGGGGCATAATTTAGTATTAGTTATTTCTCCCTTGATTGCACTTATGCAGGATCAAGAAAAAAAGGCGCTAGATCTTGGAATTCGCGCGGCGGCGATTCATTCTGGTATCAGTGGCTCAGAACGAGCACGGAAATATCAGAACTTAAAAGACAAACAGTATCAGTTATTATTTGTGACTCCTGAACGTTTTAGAAAAAAAGAATTTCGAGACAGTTTAAGCCTAAATACAGTGGATCTTTTAGTTATCGACGAAGCCCACTGTATTTCTTTGTGGGGGCATGATTTCCGTCCTGATTACTCGAAAATTAGTGAGTTTAGAAAAGAGATCGGTAGTCCAGTAGTCCTGGCATTGACGGCAACGGCCACTCCGTCGACCCAAGACGATATTATTAAGCAGCTTGGGCTGATCGGGCAGTGTGAAACTATCTACGGAGGTATGGAACGCACCGAACTTGCTATTTCTGTAGAGGATGTGTTTAGCAATGAAGATAAGAATGATAAGATTGTTCAGCTACTAGATACTAAAAACGGTTCGCAGATCGTTTATTTTTTGTTGATTGAATCTCTTGCCAAATTTTCAAATTTTTTACGTAGTAAAAAAATAGATCATTTGGTTTATCACGGTGATCTTGGCAAGGACCAAAGGGCGTCGTCGTTGAATCGGTTTATCAAAAATGAAAATGTTTTGATGTTAGCTACACCGGCGTTTGGTTTGGGAATTGATAAACCGAATATTAGGCAAATTTTTAACTATGAAATCCCTGGCTCTATAGAGTCCTATTTCCAAGAGATTGGTCGAGCAGGACGCGATGGACATCACGCAGAAGCTCATCTGTTTTTGAGCGACGATGACTTAAGTATTTCCATGGAATTTATTAAATGGGCGTATCCAGAAAAGGAATTCATTCAGAAATTTTACTATATGCTGGAAGAAAATTCGATTTCCCTGCTTCAAGAGGGATTTAGTTTTTATCGCGAAAAGCTGAGTTTTAAAAACAAACGCGATTATCGAGTAGAGTCAGCTTATAATATTTTAGAGCGCTGGGGATGCGTGCTTCCATTGAGCGAAGTTTTGTCTGATGAGAATAATTATGCAGCTCAAAAAGGATTCAAAGTTACGCTTCGCGAGCCGACCGAGACGGACTTCACAAATGAAAACCAAAAAGTCTTGTTTCAGCATCAGAATAAAAAGTTGCTCGATATTTATAGCTGGGCAAAGAATGAAACAAAGTGTCGCTTAGGTGCGATTTATGAATACTTTGGAGCCGATTACTTAGAGTGTGGAAAGTGTGATTGGTGCCATGAAAACCAGTAGTGGCAATATTTTTCCAGATCACCCGTATGAAGAAACAATTGACGATATCGTTGGGGTTGGTGGTGTTCTTGAAACTGAAATGTTGGTTCAAGCTTACTCGCGTGGAATTTTTCCCTGGCCACAGGTGGGGTATCCAATGCTTTGGTTTTTCCCAGCGCAACGAGGGGTTTTGGATTTTTCAGAACTTCATATCCCAAGAAGTTTAGAGAAATTTATTCGGCATCATGGTCAAGAGTTCGAGTTTACAGTAAATAAAAACTTTGTTCAGGTGATTGAAAATTGTCGAATTCAGAAACGTCCGAATCAAGATGGTACTTGGATTTTGCCTGAAATTAAGCGAGCGTACATTCAGTTTCATTTAGATGGCTATGCCCACTCTATTGAATGCTGGCGGGGCAATACGCTCGTGGGTGGTATTTACGGAGTTTTGATGAATGGAGTGTTTAGTGGCGAAAGTATGTTTCACCTTGAGGAAAACACCAGTAAGTTGAGCTTGTTGCATCTGATTCACTGGCTGAAAAACAAAGGATTAACATGGATGGATATCCAAATGCTGACGCCAGTGACGGAATCTTTGGGCGGTAAGTATATCTCGGGTAAAGAGTTTTTCTACCGTCTGCCTTTTTCTAAAACTATTTAGTAATATACAAAGTTTATCTGCGGAAGGAACGTTCGCCGGCTACGATTACGAAGCTTGGGTTAAAGCATGTGTTTTCGGCTACCGGATAATTGATATAGAACCAATTCGCAGTTTTGAATTCGTATTTAATAATTCCGCCCATTTCATTTAAACTAAACAAAATTTCGTTTTGATTAAACATGGGTGAATGTAACAAACGAATCGTTTGCGGGTTTTGTTTTTTCATTAAATCAACTAAAAAAGGTGGGTACTTAATTCGTTGCACGATAGCTTTTTTAGCTGTGTCGTATACGTTCAAAAAGGCTTCGGTAACCTGAATTTGATTGTTGCTAACGAATGTCTTTTCAGAGGTAAAGATTAAGTTTGTGCCAACTGATGTGAAGTTGCTGTAAAGAGCTTGCGAGCCATCAAGCTCATAAATGATGCGTGTTGTGCCATTTGTATATGTGTGAACGCGAAGAGCACGTTTGGCTGCGTCTAAATTGAAGTAGTTAACAAGAGTAATTTCTTCTTTGTTAGATCCTAAAACGTGTACCGTGTCTTTGAAAACAATTACGTCTTTAGTTTCTTTGCGTAAGTTGTAAGTGTAAAGGTGTGAACCGTCGGCAACGGCCGCCGTCCATGTAATCATTTGGTCGCCTAGCATGGGATTGAATAGCATTACTGGATGAGTCCATTCTCGAACAACGGTGCCTGTGCTTAGCGAGATCAAGCGCCATTTTCCCATTTCATTAGAAGGGTAAAGTAGATTGCCTTTGTAGAACGAGAATAAGCTGAAATTAAAATCACCACGTGAATAGTTTACGAAGTTGCGCAGTTTTGGAGAAAGAAGATTGATGAACTGTGAAGAGCTGATCTTTGCTGCATTTTTGATTTCAAGTTTAAACACACCGAATCGATTTAAAGAATCTACAGCCGCAACAAAAGCGATTGTTAAGTTGTCATCGCTGTACACGATTTGATGAGAGATAATTTCTTTGTACGGTTTATTTTGAGGATCCATCGCCAAAAGCAGAGTCGGGCGGAAGGTGTCGCCGGCATCCGAGCGTAGTTGGATCAACTTAGTATTTACATTCGAAGCGGTTTGGCAAACGATGCGAGTGGGTTTTGCTAGAGTTTGGGCCCAGTTTGGTGACGACACGAAAAGGGTAAGAATAATAAATAGTTGTATCATAATAGTTGTTAACTACCATGGGCTGTCCCGATGTCAATAGTAGCGAAATTTTTACTGATAATGGGGCGTCTAGCCCCGATTAATGCGCCTATTTGACAAGAAGCGCGTGGATGGAATCGAAAATAGTTAGAATTTGGCCATCCATAAGAAGGTTCATTACAACGACCCAGAATGTGGCCAGGAACCCCATTATGAATACTTTTTTAAAAAAATTCCAAGTTTTGATCTCTTCGCTAGTTAAAGAGCCAAAATCACTGTCTTCGTTTTTGATCTTTCGAGATAAGCCTTGCGCTAAAACTATTCGGTGAGCCATTTCAAGTTTGTAGAAATGAACCGCCACAAGAATCGAGTGCTGGCGGTCAGGTTCCAGGCGAGTAACAATCGCGTGACAGGCCATTTGTTGAGCTCCCGGTACCACAAACTGAACCTTGATGACTTCGCCGAGAACTGGGCACAAATCTTCGGGTGCTGTGAATGCCAAGCCAGTCAAGGAAACGTTTTTGATTTCTGTGTCTTCTTCCCAAGGAATTTGCTGGGGACCGGCGACTCGAACCAAACTGTCGTCGTGGGTGTTGAGTATGTAGCGCGGAGAACGAGCATGATATTTGGCTAGGCTATGAGTCATACTAGACGTCTCGGTCATTCTAACCAAATACTGTAAGTATATTTGTAAAAAGAGGAAGCTATCGTTGTTTCAGTATGATACACTTTTCTGGATTGGCTTATCTAAGTGGATTAAGTGGTACCTAAATGGTTTTGAAGAGAAAAATAAAGAAAAAATCACGAAAAAAAATTACGCGTAAAACGAAGACAATTACGTCAGGCACACCTATTGTTCCTAGTAAGGAATTTATCAACCGTGAGGTTGGATGGTTAAACTTCAATTTCCGCGTTTTAAATGAAGCCGCGGATGCTCGTAACCCTCTGCTAGAGCGCCTAAGATTCTTATCAATTGCAAGTTCGAACTTGGATGAGTTTGTGATGAAGCGAATTGGGCGTTTAAAAAAGCAGGAGGCCTTCAATTTAAGTATTCGCTCTAAAGATGGCTTAAGTGCGGCTCAACAGCTCAGTGAAATACGAAGTCATTTAATTTTGATGATCAAGCAATTAGCCGATACATTTATCGGACTAAGTTCAGAGTTAGCAAAAGAGAAAATTGCCTTAGTAAAATGGAAAGACTTGAGCGAAGGCGAAAAGAGTTTAGTACGTGCATTCTATTTAAAAAATGTATTTCCTGTGCTGACGCCATTATCGGTTGATTTAGGTCATCCATTTCCGTTCATTTCTAATTTATCAACTTCACTCGGGGTGACATTAAAACACCCAGAGCATGAAGAACGTCTTTTTGCGCGTGTTAAAATTCCAAAAGTATTGCCTCAGTGGATCCGTGTTGATCCGGTGGAAAATAAATTCATCAGTTTGATCGACGTGATTGTCGCCAATATAAAAGATTTGTTTCCGTTAATGGAAGTATTAAATGCGATGCCATTTCGTTTAACTCGTAATGCGGAGTTGGAGAAAAACGAAGATGAAGCGGAAGACTTGCTTGAGCATATCGAGGAAGAACTTCGCCAGCGCCGATTTGCAGAAGTTGTTCGCTTAGAACATGGGCCTAAACCGGATCAATGGATGCTGCAATTTTTAATGGATGAGCTGGAGCTTTCTCAAGACGATGTCTATGAACACCCTGGCTTGTTGGATTATACGGATTTAAATATTATCACGGATATTCCGCGACCAGATTTGAAGTATCGTTCGTATGTGCCGATTGTTCCTGCTCAGTTTTTGGATGACTCGCAAAGTTTGTTCATGACAATTCGTCAGCAAGATTTATTACTTCATCATCCTTATGAAAGCTTTCGTCATACGGTAGAACGCTTTGTCAAAGAGGCTGTGCTGGATCCTAAAGTTCTGGCCATTAAAATGACCTTGTACCGAACAGGGGACAATTCACCATTTGTGAAAGCTCTGATCCGCGCGGCTGAGGAAGGTAAGCAGGTAGTGTGTTTGGTAGAGCTTAAAGCGCGGTTTGATGAAGAACGAAATATCTATTGGGCACAGGCTTTAGAAAATGCGGGTGTGCATGTGGTGTACGGAGTTGTTGGTTTGAAAACACACGCGAAAACTATTTTAGTTGTTCGTCAAGAAGTTGAAGGTTTGAAATGTTATGCGCATATTGGAACTGGTAACTATAACTCTGTCACTTCAAGACTGTATTCAGATTTTGGCCTGTTGACATCTAGAGATGAGGTAACAGGGGAGCTCGTGGAGTTCTTCCACTATTTAACTGGGCGGTCTTTGAAAAATTCATATCAGCATTTGTTGATTGCACCGATTAATATGGCTTCTAAGTTTCATCAGTTAATTGAGCGTGAAGGGGAAATGGCTAAACAAGGTAAGCCTTCGGAAATCATCGCTAAGTTTAATAATATGGATGATGCTGAGATTACACGTGCATTGTACAAAGCATCCCAGAATGGAACGCAGGTTTCATTAATCGTTCGAGGATTTTGTTGTTTAAAGCCCGGCGTTCCCGGTATGAGTGATAATATTAAAGTTATCTCGATCATCGGACGTTTCCTTGAACATTCCCGCGTATTTTATTTTAGAAATGGCGCTGCTGACCCGTTGGACGGAGACTTTTTTATTGGGTCGGCTGATTGGATGTATCGTAATTTACAAACCCGTGTGGAAGCGATTGTTCCCATTGTGGACCGTGCATCTAAAGAAAAGCTTTGGGAAGTTTTGCAGATGAGTTTAAACGATGGTCGCCAGGCATGGGAAATGAGTGGGGACGGTAAGTACATTCAACGAAAAACGAGCGAGGTTGGTATTCATACGCAGTTAATGAACTTAACTAAGCAAAGACAGACACCACCCGCTGAAGAACCTCCTAAGCAAGAAAGCTAACCTATGTACCTATTTATTATTCGCCATGCGATCGCAGAAGAACGCGAAGAGTTTGCAAGGAAAAACACAGATGATAGTTTACGTCCGCTAACTAGCAAAGGACGTAAAAAACATCAGAAAATGATCCTTAGTTTAGAAAAGGAATTTGAAAAACTAGATCTAATTGTAACTAGCCCGTATTTGCGCGCAAAGCAAAGTGCTCAAATTGTATCGGAATTAACAGATAGTACCAAGATTGTGGAGTCGGCAGAGCTTGTCCCGCATGCTCCACCACAGTCGCTAGTGAAATGGTTAAAGACTCATTGTGGTGGCCATAAGAAGGTCGCTGTAATCGGTCATGAACCTCATATAACTTCGTTTGCGAGCTACTTACTATCAGGAAGTGACAAGGAAAGTTTTATCGAGATGAAAAAGTCTGCGGTAGCATTAGTTGAGATTGGAAGTTTCGAAGATCTAACGCCGTCTAAGGCAAAGCTACAGTGGCTAGCTTCGCCCAGAATCACGATTGATTAATTAAAATCCTAATTGTTTTTTAAGTTTCTCAGCTTGTTTTTTGGCTTCATCCTCAGCCGCTTTTTTAGCTTTGTTTTCTTCTTCTTTTAGTCGGCGATTGGCTTCGGCCTGAGCTTTCGCTTTTTCGGCATTCATGCGATTTTCAATGTCGCTTTTTGCTTCATTGATTTTATTTTCAGCTAATTTCTTTTGAGCTTCAGCTTGCTCTTGAACCTTTTTAAGTTCGCCTTCTGCTTTAGATCGTAATTCGTTTACTTGTTTTTCGATTTGCTCTTTCTGTTTGTTGATTTCTGCATCTACGTAGTCTTTGATTTTCTTTTTAAGCTCTTCGATCTTCGCGTTGATTTCCTTTTCAAAACCACGTTGGATGCGTTCACCTAAGTCGGAAGTAATATCTAAATCAAACTGTGGAAGTGTTCCTTTGCCTTCAGCAACCATATTAGTTGTGCGAGCCTCTTTGAATACATTTACTAAGATGCCTTCAACGTCTTTGTTTTTGGCGGTTACTTGGTAATCGACATCTCTGAATTCGTTATTTATTTTTAAAGATAATTCTTTGTAGTTTTTTAATTCTAAGTCCGAACGCAATCCGCCGATAGCCGAAGCAAAGCTCATGGCGATATCTGGAGTATTCATAATTTCTTTTGCTGAAATGCCGAATGATTTAACGCCAAATGTAGTGTTGATAATGGCGTCTTTGGTGCGGTTGTCAAATTTTAGTTTGAAATCAATGCCTTCGATTTTTTCTGAAGGAAAGTCTCCTGAGATCGACGCCAAAGTTGGTTTTCCAGTTACCAGCTGATTCGTTGTGATGTCGTTAATTTCGCCTTTTAGATTTCCGTTTTTAGAATTTGGATCAGATGAGTTTAATTTCGAGCTTATTAACGCTTTTTTTAACCAAAATGTCGGGTAGGCATTAAGCTTACCGAATTCGTAGGTCGTTCCATTTTCACGCACTCGAGGTTGAATTTTAACTTCGGGCTTATCATTTTTATCCACGATATTTGGTGGTGCGTATTTATAAAACAATGCTTTGTAGTGATTGATTTTAGCAAAATAGGGATTTGTGTAACGTTTGAATAAAGTCATTGCGATGGATTTCGCATCGATTTTTGGGATTTTGAAATGAGACTGTAAATCTTTGATGTCCTGTTCGATTTGAGAACGAATGTCTTTTAAACCTTCGTCAGTTAGCTTTAGATCTTTGTCGAAATCATTTTTTGTAGCGTTAACTTCATCGATCTTTTTTTGACCTTCAGCCATAATTGCTTGAACTTCTGAAATACTTTTTTGAACCTCTTCTGGCTTGTTAAAACCAGATGATTTTACTTTCTTTAGGCGATCGCCCAAAGCTTGAAATTCAGATGCTTTGGGTAGCTTCTTTAGGCGTTCTTCCCAGTTCTTTTGTTTTTCTTTAAGTGCCGTTTCAAACGCTTTCATTTTTTCTTTTGAAACGAGTTTGCCTTCAAGTTTCTTCATTTCGTCAGACTCGCTCGAGCCTGTCATCATGTTCGCGATATTGCCAAAAACATTGTCGTCGTATTTTGTTTTTGCGCTTTCAATGGCTTCGTCTTTTAGTTTTTCAGCTTCTTGTTTTAAAGCATTTTCTTTTTCCGGTTCAGGCGGTTTGACCTTACCTTTGCTTTTCCTAGGTTGATCAAAAGAAATATTTTCGATGGCGGCTTCATTTATGACAAACTTCATGCGCAGTAAAGCGTCCCATAATAATGAAAAACGGATTTCGCCGATGTTTAGATTGTTGTGAGTCGGTTTATCCGGATTCGTCATTTCGATGCCGGCAATGCGAATTGATGCATTCGTAAAGCTAGTTTCCAGCTGATGGACGTTAACTTCCGCGCCTGTTGCTTGATAACCGACGAATTCGGCAAGGCTACGCATGTGAGAATCAAAGAACAATTTAAAATATAGACCAATCAGGATCACGATGATCGTAAATGGAATAATCGCTTCCCAACGAATCGGTCCTTTTCTCTTTTTCGGCTTTTCGGTTGTTGATGTAGTTCTTGAATCAGACATTGATGACTCCTATCCGTAGAGCGCGTCGTACTTAGAGTACCAGTTGTAGATTGTAGTTGCTTTGAATGCTTTCCATGCTTTTGTGCTTTTGAAGCGATCAACCACTAAAATGCGATACTTAATAATCAAAGCGCGGAAAACAAAGAACATGAAAGGAGCTAATATTAAAGATAGTACTAGTGAACCCATAACGATCGAGTTGTTGAATCGCGTAAATGGCAGGATGGGCATATTATACATATCTACAAATAAATCACGAAGCGATGGATTTTCTAAAACAGCTTTACCCAATTCGTGAGTCACAGGATCTGCCAAATAGGCGACAAATTTAAAAAAGAAAGCAGCTAGGAAGGCCGCACCCATTTGAATTCTAAATACGAAAATCAAAGCGAGTACTAAAACCGTTTGTAGCGAGAAAAAAGGAGCAAAACCTAAAATTAAGCCACAGGCCAAACCTGCCGCTAGTTGGTTGTGTCCTGTATCTGAGTTCAACATTTTTAAGAAATTAAAAAGTTGCTTAAATATCAGAGTCATCAATACCTCTTTATTTACTGTTCATTAATTCCATTTCGATCGTGTCTAGGGTATCCTTTTTCTTACTTTTAACCAAATAAAAATAGGCGCCGATTAGACCAAAAAATAAATTTAGGAGTTGGTAAACAGTGATAGCAATTGGACCTAATTCAGTCGTCTTACCTAGGTAAAGATTAAATAAGAAGAAGAATGCGGCTTGTCCGACGCCGACTCCAGCTGGAGAAATTGGAATGGCGGTCGCCATGAAACCAATTGGTGTAACTAAGAAGTAGGTCGAAATTGGAACGTCAGCGGCCACGCCACTGAAGTGACCAATGAGTGCCATAATTGCAATTGCCGTCGATTGGCTGATAAGGCTTAAAAAGAAAACTTTAATAAGCAACGGTATTCGAGCTCCGTACAGTTGACCAGAAGCATATAGTTTTTGAAATTTTTCTTTAAGAGGCAATTTGCTTATAATTGAAGTAACGGTCGTACTTACAGTAGGGTTTTTAGAAAATAGACAAAATAGACCAATATTAAAGCCGACAAAAATAAACGTGAATATGTAAAATAGATTTTTAAGGACCTCTATATTGAATACATGTTGAATATCGATCAGCATCGCAATCAGCGCCATAACGATAATAGTATAAAGGCCAAGTAAGCGGTCCACAAATACTGATGAAATAGCGGTTGCTTTGGATTTCGGATGATCTTTGTAAAAATAGTAGGCTTTGACGACATCGCCGCCGACTCCGCCTGGCATTGCGAAGTTAAAGAATATACCGATCAACGTTAACTTGTAGAGCTCGAATGATTTAGGATGCAGGCTTTGTGTAGATAGCAACAATCGCCAACGTTCGCTGACCATGAAAAGATTCACGGCCATAATCAAGATAGCGATAACTAAAAAGTCCCAAACCAAAAATGCTTTTAGTTGCGAGACATTAAATTTATCTTGTTGAACTAACCAAAAAATAATCCCAACTGCGATCAGTATTTTTAGTGCTGTGCTTAGGATATTTTTGTAATTCATAGGTTACTCGTAGCTAGTTAGATGAGTGGCTTGAATTGCTTTTAAATTTTTTAACAAACCGCCTAAATCTTTTAAGGGTAACGATGTAGGCCCATCGCAAAGAGCTGCATCTGGATTAGGATGTGTTTCTAAGAAAATTCCATCTACGCCAACGGCCATCGCGGCACGAGCTAAAACGGGAACCATGTGGGCGCGACCACCACTGCTTTCGCCTGTGGCGCCCGGTAGTTGTGTTGAGTGAGTGCAATCCATTACAACTGGGAAGCCTAGGTCACGCATTTCTACTAAACCAGTCATGTCATTGATTAAGCGGTTGTAACCGAACGTAGTCCCGCGTTCGCATAATAGAATATTTGAATTACCCGCGTTCACTGCTTTTTTAGCAATCGCTTTCATATCCCATGGTGCCAAGAACTGCCCTTTTTTAATATGAATAACTTTTCCCGTTTGAGCGGCCGCTACCAGGAGATCTGTTTGTCGAGACAAGAATGCGGGAATTTGGATAACGTCAGCGACGCGAGCCATTGGCTCGACTTGAATTGTTTCATGAACATCTGTGATCAAAGGAACATCAAGTGCTGTTTTGATTTTTTCTAAAGATTTAAGGGCAGCATCTACGCCAGGTCCACGGAAGCTAGTCGCACTTTGGCGGTTGGCTTTATCGTAGGAGCATTTTAAAATCCAAGGAATGTTTAATTCTTGAGTGATGCGTTTAATTTCTTTGCCGGTCTCTAGGACCATGCCTTCATCTTCGATGATGTCAGGGCCTGCGAACAATACGAATTGATTCTTCAAGCCCCAAGTGTAAGTACGACCGTTGTATTTGAAACTAACAGGTTTAGATAAGTCTTTAAATGGCGTCATCCGCCATTTATGACATAACTTTTATGACACTATCAATAATTTTATCTTGTGTCGCTCTGTCCATATCTGGATACATTGGCAAACTGACCACATGATCTGCGGCCTTTTGAGAATGCGGCCATGAGCCTTTTGGAGCCAAATTCTCTTTGTACCAAGGTTGATCTGGCATAATGCGAGGATAGTGAACCACGGTTGGCACACCTAATTCCTGCATTTTCTTTTGAAAATCAGCTCGATTAGGAACCATTACGGTGTACTGAGCCCATACGCAATCTCTGTCAGAGGGAACAAATGGAGTCGAAAAGCCGGTTACTTTGATTTGGGACAATTTCGAGTTGAAATAATTAGCAATTTTTTGTCTTTGTTCCACTTCCCAGTCATAACGATCCATTTTTGAAAGAAGAACTGCGCATTGGATCGTATCCAAACGGCCGTTGATGCCTAAACGAGTGTGATAATAACGAGATTCAGATCCATGCTCACGGATTTCTTTCATCGCTTTGTAGAGTTTATCGTCGTTTGTGAAAACAGCACCGCCATCACCGTAGCAGCCGAGTGGTTTAGCTGGATAAAAACTAGTGCCGGCCGCAATAGATAAGTTACCAGAGCGCTTGCCTTTGTATTTAGCACCGTAGCTTTGAGCCAAATCTTCAATTACGTGCAAATTATGCTTTTTAGCAATCGCATTGATTTCATCCATATCAGAAACTTGGCCATACAACGAAACGGGCATAATTGCTTTAGTTTTCGGAGTGATAAGCGCTTCGATTTTTGTTGTATCAATATTGAAAGTTTTAGGGTCGATATCGCAGAATACGGGTTTGGCGCCGGCTAACACGATCGTTTCGGCTGTTGCGATAAACGAAAAAGCGGTCGTAATAACTTCATCACCTTGGCCAATTCCTAGGCCCATCATTGGCATAAGTAAGGCATCTGTTCCTGATGCGCACGCCAGTGTGTATTTGGCGCCTGTATGCTCGCAAAGTCTTTTTTCAAGTTCGGCCACTTCGGGGCCGTTGATGTAAGCACCGC
>ERZ761610.660-NODE-660-length-24330-cov-134.260433_pt1 | contig 24330 bp, 17 predicted proteins | sample MGYA00512164_ERZ761610 | MGnify/ENA primary metagenome ERZ761610 (study PRJEB28899, sample SAMN02850038) | bioreactor sludge metagenome | biome: EBPR Sludge; feature: EBPR Bioreactor; material: flocular biomat | place: Australia: Thorneside Wastwater Treatment...
ATCAATAAATCACTCTTTAACGCATTTATCTTCCACCTTTTTGTTACACACTCCTTCCGTATCAGACCATTTCTGGACATTGAAATTACGGAAAACACCTTGTGCTATTACAGCCGCTTCCATTACCAAGTTACCGGCATTTTAAGGGTTCCACTATAACTTTCCGAATGCCAACGCACCAAATACAAACCTGCCGGCAGGTTAGGTGCGGAAAGCGCCACAAACATTTCGCCCGATGGCAAAACGGTATGGCAAACCGCAGAGCCGCCAAGGTTATATATCCAAATATGTGTTGGCATGGCAAACGGCGTGCCGGTTACTTTTACCTCCATTTGGGCTGAGGCTGAGTTAAAATATGCGGTAATTGTGCGCCCAGCAGCGTTGGGCGTAGTTGGCAGGTTGTTGGTGCAGTCCACATTAAAAATGTAAGTGCCGGTTTGGCAGGTTAGTTGGGTGGCTTGGGCACATGCTACCACTACGGTATCGGTGCCGGTAAAGCCGGGGTTGGGGGTGTATTGCAGGGCGCTCCACAAGCCATCGGGAACAATGGTGGCAGAGCCATTAGCCGGAGGAGAGGTAATGGTGGGTGTAACCCAGGTAGGGTAGCCCAATTGTCCTATGGTAAGGGTGCTGTCGCAGTGTATGGTGTGGGTTTCGGTAAAACCGTTGGTATCGGGCGTTACCGAAACTATAAACCAAGTATGGCTGCACATATCCATTTGTTCATATCCATTACAGGTAAGAACTATTGGGGGCGGGGCATCGCCGCAGCCAACCATGGTAATGGTATCGGTACCGGAGGCGGCAAGGGGTTGGTAGGTAATGCAGTTGTCGTTTAGGTAGGTTATTTGCCCTAAACTTTGGTTGTGGTTGATGCAAACGGTAAAAAGGCTGGTAATACAGTTGTTTGCCCAAGCCCAGCCTACATTGCCCTCGCAAATGGTAATGGCAGAGCCTGCTGTGGTGGTGTAGTTATATATGGTTGGCACAATGGGTGGCAGGGATTCCATTTCGGCAAGATTTATGTACACATTGGCGCTGCTGCATAATCCGGCGGCATCGCAGGCGGTGTAAACAAAATAATCGGTGTAACCTATTGCCTGTGGTGTATAGTAAAATGAGCCATCGGGGTTAAAGGTAATAGCGCCGGCATCGGGCAATTGGGTTATAGAAAAAGTAAGTACACCGCCTTCGGCATCGGTAACCACCGAGGCTAACTGAAAACTGACCGGTTCAAACATAACCGAACACAAGGTAACATCGGGCGTAACGGGCGGCGTATTGGGTTGCGCCTGTACCCTATTGGCGGTAAGCAAAACTAACAACGTTAATGCTGAAAAAAGGAATAAAGACGGTTTCATAACAGGAGGTAGTATTTTGGTTAAAAAAAGGTTTGTTTTGTGTATCAATCCCAATGAGTGCGGGTTTGCAGTAGTAGTTAGCGTCTGCAAAGTATTGGGTTTGCATTATGCTTCTTGCTCTTTTTTGCTCTTTGTTGTGTTTTTCGGCGCTTTTGGCAGATTTATTGGTTTATTTGCAACTACGTTGGCGCTGCCTATCATTCAAATTTATGGGGGATTTGCAGACTAAATTGGTCAGATTTCACGCAAAGGCGCAAAACCTTTGTGCTTTTTGTAGATTTTCTTTGTGGTTATCACAAGAAGTTGGGTTAAGACCAAGACACAGGGTAAGTGGTTACGTTTATTTAAGGCAAATATAGGTGCTTGGGCTGTACTTTGTGTTTTCTTACACATTTTATACAAAAAATGTCGCCTTTCTGCTATACATATATCGGGCATTTTGGCGCAAACAATCCTGTACTATGTTGCGTTATATTTGGCGGTTGGCAAATAATACCTTAATTTTGCTGCAAAATATCCCATCTAAAACAAAAGCATTTATGGCTCTTAACAACGGCGCTGATAGTGAAATCAGCTATACAAAAAGTGTAGGACAAGATAAATTTCGCTACCACGATTATTATCTGGTTGACGAACTGCTTACCGATGAGCAACGCCTTATCCGAAACACGGTGCAGGAATGGGTAAAACGCGATATATCGCCCATTATTGAAGATTATGCCCAGCGAGCGCAGTTTCCTAAACAAATTATTAAAGGGCTTGCTGAGGTAGGCGCGTTTGGTCCTACCATTCCGGTTGAATACGGCGGGCAGGGTTTAGATTATATTTCTTACGGCATCATCATGCAGGAGTTGGAGCGCGGCGATTCGGGTGTGCGCTCTACCGCATCGGTACAAAGTTCGTTGGTTATGTATCCCATTTACACCTACGGCAGCGAGGCGCAAAAACGCAAATACCTACCCAAATTAGGCGCCGGCGAAATGATGGGCTGTTTTGGTCTTACCGAACCCAACCATGGCTCAAACCCGGGCGGTATGGAAACCCGATTTGAAGATAAAGGCGACCATTACCTGCTCAACGGCGCAAAAATGTGGATTTCAAATGCACCGTTTGCCGATATAGCCGTAGTATGGGCAAAAGACCCCGATGGCGTAATTAGGGGGTTAATAGTAGAGCGCGGCATGGAGGGTTTTTCTACTCCCGAAACACATGGCAAATGGTCGCTCCGCGCCTCTGCCACCGGCGAGTTGGTGTTTGACAATGTACGTGTGCCCAAAGAAAACCTGTTGCCTCTTGCCAAAGGATTGAAAGCGCCGTTGAGCTGCCTTTCATCTGCCCGATTTGGGATAGCTTGGGGCGCTATTGGGGCAGCCTTAGATTGTTATGATTCGGCTTTGCGATACTCGTTAGAGCGTATTCAGTTTGATAAGCCTATTGGCGCTTTTCAGCTCACCCAAAAAAAACTTGCCGAAATGATTACCGAAATCACCAAAGCGCAGTTGCTTGTATGGCGTTTGGGTGTGCTCAAAAATGAAGACCGCGCCACCGCCGCTCAAATTTCTATGGCAAAGCGCAACAACGTAGATATGGCGCTCCAAATAGCCCGAGAGGCACGCCAAATTCATGGCGGCATGGGTATAACCGGCGAGTTCCCCATTATGCGCCACATGATGAATCTGGAATCGGTAATTACCTACGAAGGCACACACGATATTCACCTACTCATTACCGGCATGGACGTTACCGGTATCAATGCTTTTAAATAACGTGTAACCACATTGGCATTAAACAAAAAAGGGGGTAGTTATAAAAAAACTACCCCCCTTTCATTATTCCTGCTTTCTGAAAATGAGGCTGTACAAATCGCTTCGGCGGTCTTTTAGGTTTTGTACCGTGCCGTACTCGTGCAGTTCTTTCAGCAGTTCTAAATTAACATCGGCTATCAAAATCATTTCGGTATTGGGTGTGGCTTCTGCTCCAATGGCATCGGTAGGAAAAGCAAAATCGGAGGGGGTAAAAATAGCCGATTGTCCGTACTGTATATCCATATTGTTTACCTGCGGTAAATTACCCACACAACCTGCAATAGCTACATAACATTCGTTTTCAATGGCTCTTGCCTGTGCACATCGGCGCACGCGGTTGTAGCCGTTTTGCGTATCGGTAAGGAAAGGAACAAATAAAATTTGTACCCCTTGTTTGGCATACAGCCTGCCCAGCTCCGGAAACTCCACATCATAGCAAATCAAAATTCCTATGCGCCCACAATCGGTATCAAAAGCAACAAGCCGGTTGCCGCCGCTCATGCCCCAGCTTTTTACTTCTGATGGGGTGGGGTGTATTTTGTGGTAGTACTCCCAAGTGCCATCGCGCCGGCAGAGGTAAGAGATATTGAGCAGTTTGTCGTCTTCTATATGCGGCATACTGCCACTAATAATGTTAATGTTGTAAGACATGGCAAACTCCACAAACTTTTGGCGTATGGGCTCGGTAAATTTTGCCAATTCTCTGATGGCTTTTGCTTCGCCTAAGTAGTCAAAATCTGCCATGAGGGGGGCGTTAAAAAATTCGGGAAACAAGATAAAATCAGCCTGATACCCACTCACTGCATCTATAAAATACTCGGCTTGTTTCATCAGCTCTTCAAAATTATCAAACAGGCGCATTTGCCATTGTACCAATCCTAACCTAACAGTGGTTTTGGGCGTATTAATGAGGCGTTCTTCTTTTTGGAAATAAATGTTGTTCCATTCCAACAGGGTGGCAAATTCTTTTGATTGGGTATCGCCGGGCAGGTAATTGCGCAGTACTTTGCGCACATGAAAATCATTAGAAAGCTGAAAGGCAAGCGTGGGGTCAAAAATTTCTTTCATTTTAACCTTTTCAATATACTGCCTTGGGGTGAGCAGGTTGGCATATTGCTCATAATTGGGTATGCGTCCGCCGGCAATAATGGAGCGCAGGTTTAAGTTTTCGCAAAGTTCTTTTCGGGCATCATACAAGCGTCTGCCCAGCCGCAAGCCTCTGTATTGCGGATGCACAAACATTTCTATACCGTATAATACATCGCCATCGGGGTCATGGGTATTAAAAGTATAATTGCCTGTAATTTGCAAGTAGTTATGGTTGTCGCCAAATTTTTTGTAATCTACAATAATAGAAAGCGCACTGGCAACCACTTTGCCGTCCACCGTTACGCACAACTGCCCTTCGGGAAATTTGTCTAACAGAATTTTAATGGCATCTTCTCGCCAAAAATCGCCACCCATGCCGGAGTAGGCTTCTATTGATGCGTTTTTGAGGTCGAGGTAATCTTCTAATTTCAGGTTGCGCAGTTCTATTTTTTGATTGGGCTTCATGTGTGTTGTTAATGCTTTAAACCACAAAGTTACAAAAGTATTGGTTCTGGGCAAATTTTGGGAAACTGCCCTACAACTTGCGGCACAGTTTGTGATATTATGGGTTGTTTCTAAATGTATCTTTATAGATGGTGCGTGTGCGTTTTTAAAAGCTCAATTTAATTTAGTTTAGACAGATGAGGTTGAAATAAACACTACTAAACTGCCAAAACCTTATCTTTACCATCTCATAGCCAAGTGGCTATTGGTGTTATTAAACCCACAAAACTAACCTGTATGCACAACTTTGAAACGATTATGCGGGCAGCAGAAAAACAGTTTAACCGAATATCGGGAACAGAAGTTATTTCAACCATTGCTCTTATGAAACTGTCGTTAGATGGGTATATGAGCATATCAGACCCCAAAACTCCCGATGAGGCAATGGCAGTTGTAGCCTCATTTCATATTTACCGGCATAGGTTGAGCCAAGATGCTTTTAACTTTTATGCTCGTTATATGCGTTCGGTTATGGCTATGTATAGTGGCTTGCGGAAGTGGAGGCTTGTCCATTTTGCTGTTCCCGAAGTGTTAGACTCGCCGGCTACGGCGCTGCGCTCGGCGGCATTGTGTGGCACATGGCTGCAAACAGAAACCTACCGGTCGGGCAGTTTTGGGTATAATTCATTTGGTAAAATGATTTTGTATTCCAATGGCAGGTTTCATAAAAGCACCAACAGTTATGCCTCTGATACATACCGATACAGTGATGGACAGTACAAGGGCAGTTCATCTTTCCATTCGGGCGACAATACCACAGAGGGTTACTGGGGCAACTCGTTCGACGATTTTTACCTTGCTTATCCGGCAGACCGCACTTTTCACAGCTACGACTGCCGCCTCAACCAACAACGCACTTTAGTACTGACCGATAACGCCGGAAATGAGCAGATTTGGGAAAAATAGGGCTAAACGAAACTTTTTTGTTTGTTATTGTTCAAAAGTTGCTAAAATGTACTTTATTTAACACTACCTTTGCGGCGTTTTAGTTGAATACTTATTCAAACGGCATGAAAAATCATTACCTGTTACTTGCCTTTTTAGGCTGTTTGCTGCTTGTGGCTTGTAATACGGCTGAATCTGGCTTACACTCTAAGCCCGATGTTACTGAAAAAAAGGGAAAAGCTCAAAAGCATCAACCAAATACAACCGCCGGTATTACCGATGAACAAAATAACCCCAATACTGCTGCTTCCGAAATAGAGAATTCCGAAGCAACCAATAAAGTAACCAACACCGGCTCTCTGCTACCCGATGTGGAAAATGTAGCGGGTATAAAAAATGTTATACCGGCACAAACCGGCACAACCGAAACCATTTCCTACATGCAAGCAGAGGAAGATAACATGGCACGCGCCACTTCAGCAAGGGTTTCGGGTAAATCTAATAAGCCGGTTATGACTTTTGATTACAACACTATTGATTTTGGCACCATTGTTACGGGTAGCAAAGTGCAGCATAGTTTTGCCTTTACCAATACGGGCGCTGCTCCACTTATCATACACGACGCATCGGGCAGTTGTGGCTGTACTGTACCCGAAATTCCCCTTGAACCCATTGCCCCGGGCGAAACCGGTACCATCGTTATTCATTACGACAGTACCGGAAAAATAGGATTACAAAACAAAACCATTACCGTACAAACCAATGCTTTGCCTGCTACGCATCTGGTTTACATAAAGGCAGTAGTGGTTACCGAAAACATGGTTGAAGAATCGGGCAAAGAAGGCGAAAAAGAATAAGATTAAAAATTGCCTTTCCACCTTTCGTATGCTGCCCTTTCCAGCGCTTCCCTGTGGTTGGGGTGAGCTATTCTTATGAGCTCTACGGCGCGCTCTTTCAGGGTTTTACCGTAAAGGTTGGCTACTCCGTATTCTGTTACCACATAGTGGGCATGGGCACGGGTAGTTACTACGCCTGCGCCGGGTTTTAATATGGGCACAATTTTACTTTCGCCTTTGCCGGTAGTGGCATTGAGGGCTATAATGGGCTTACCACCAACTGAGTAACTTGCGCCGCGTATAAAATCCATTTGCCCACCTACGCCTGAGTAAATGCTGGTGCCTATGGAATCGGCACAAATTTGACCGGTAATGTCAATTTCAAGGGCGCTGTTTATGGCGGTTACTTTGGGGTTTTGGCGTATAATGGCGGTGTCGTTTACAAAGGCAGCATCTAACATCAGCACACGCGGGTTGTTGTGTATAAAATCATACACTTTGCGGGTGCCCATAACAAAACTGCTTACCACGTGGTTTCGGTGAATGGCTTTGTGTTCATTGGTTACCACACCCATATCAATAAGGGGTAACAGTCCATCAGAAAACATTTCGGTATGAATACCCAGCCCTTTATGGTTGGTTAGGTTGGCAAGGGCGGCATTGGGTATAGAACCTATGCCCATTTGCAGGGTAGCGCCATTTTCAACCAAGCCGGCAATATATTCGCCTATTTTGAGGTCGGCGGCAGAGGGTTTGGGTATTTCTGTTTCGGGCAGGGGTATATCGCTTTCCACAAAATAATCTATATTGCTGATATGGATAGGCGCATCGCCTAAGGCGCGTGGCATAAACCGGTTTACCTGTGCAATAACAGTTCTTGCCATTTGTACGGCTGCCAGCGTAGCATCTACGGAGCAGCCCAGCGAAACATAGCCATGTTTATCGGGCAGTGAAACCGAAATAAGCGCCACATCAACCGGCACTAATTTTCGGCGAATAACTGCCGGTACTTCGCTCAAAAATAACGGAAAATAATCGGCTCTGCCTTCTCTTATGGCTTGCCTTACATTAGCGCCCACAAAAAAAGCGCATACTTCAAAAATGCCTTCGCACTCCGGTTTGGTATAAGGGGCTTCGCCCTCAGTATGCAGTTGCAAAATGCGCACATTTTTTAGTTGGGGCGCACGTTGCATCATGGCATTGATAAGAAACTGCGGGGCTGCGGCTACACTGTGAATAAACACACTATCGCCCGAATGGATATGGCTGACTGCCTGCTCAGGCGAAACGAAATTAATAGATGACATATAGCAGTGTTATGGTGAATTAATGAGTAAAAGGGGTCTTTCGGGTCGTTTGTTTTCCTGCCACCTAAAACCTTTCAGCATAAAATCGGGCAGGTTTATCTGCTGCATCGGGAAAAAAGTGGCTTCGGGTTTTTCCACAAATTTAATTCGGTCGGCTTTTTTGTTAACAAAATAAATCCATAGTTCGCGGCTTTGCGCTTTATTTACGCCGCTGTATTCTTCTTTTTCGTTTTTAATAAAGTAAACACTTTCGGCGTTACCCTCGGCGTAGATGTGGGTAATGGTAGAATCGTTAAAAAAGCCCGATATATTTTTGCCTTTTATCTGGTTGTATATATTGGGGTCTTGGCGGCTTGCCATAAAGGCGTTTCTGATAAGGTTGAGCTGCGTTAGCCGGTTGTTTTTGGTGTAGGCAATAATGGTATCGGCATACATTTGGTTATTGTCTGACCAAACAATGGGATTGTAGTACATACGAAAAACCGAGTCTTGGGTACCATACACCAGTGAGTCACAAACGCCTTGCATATCGGTACGGAATAATTTTACATTACGGTAGGCATAAAAAGCCTTGTGTTGGGTAGTATCTTTTGGCGTGGGCTTTGCCGATTTGGTTTGGGTGGGCTGGGTAAACCCCTTGAGGGTGTCGGCGGTAAGAAAAAGGGTATCGTTGCCGCTTACATTAATAAGGATTGGTTTGTTATAGGCAAGCACGGTTTGGTTACGGTCGTCAAAATCGGCGGCTTGGCTTTTAATGGTTATATTTTGGGTGGTATCGGTCCATACCACATTACCCCGTGCTTTACCAAATGCTTGAACTTTGTTGTAATCAAGGTCATCGGCAATAAGGGTTTGGGCTCCATTTACCACTGCGGTCCGCCGGCTAAGTTTAAGGCGGTCGTTTTTGGTGTCATACACGCCGGCGGTGGTGTTAATTACGCCGCCATCGCGCGAGGTAATAACCGATTGCCCGTTAAAAGTAGCTTCTTCGGTGGTAATATCATACACCAATTCCTGTGTGCGAAGGTCATACTCCGGCGAAATGAGGTGCACATTGTTGTTAAAGATGGTTTTTTTAGTAGCGCCATAGTAGTGTGCTTTTTGGCTGGTAAGGGTAGTAGTGCCGTCAACCAATTTGCCGCCTCCGCTGTAAGTGCCTTCTTGCAGGTTTACATCATAGTCCATGCGTTGGGCGGTAATGTTTACCTTGCCATCGGTAAGGCGCACGTTGTTATAGAGTTCGGCTTTTTTGGTATTTACGTAGTATTCTACCCGGTTGGCGTACACATCATTTTTTTTATCGGTCATGTGTACGTTATTTTGCAAAATGGCTTTGCGTTTAGGCAAAAAGTAATACAAGGTATCGGCGGTAATATCGGCGCTTTTGTCGTTCAGTTTCACCTTATCATACAAGGTAGCTTTTTGGGTATTGCCGTTGTAGAAAAGCCTGTTGGCATATATATTAACCGAGTCATTTTGGTTAATATGGATATTGCCAAATGCTTCTATATTGTTTTCTTCAAAGAAGAACAAAGCGCTGTCGCACTTAAAAATTACATTACCCTGTTGCAGGGCAACATTACCTATGAGTTTACGGGCAGGTTTAGCTCCTTTGGTAATTACCTCTAATTCGTTGGCGCTGAGTATTTGCAGCGTTTTATCATCGGGTGCAGGCTGCGGCTGGGTAGGCGAGGGGAGGGGTTGGGCGGTAATAGTTTGAGCAGCAACTAATGTTATCAGTGTAAACAGCAAAAATAACCAAGCATAAATCCATTTAGCCTTCACAAATAACATGATTAGTGTGATTTTTTGTTTATGTTATTTTATCTCTTTTTGCAAGTCATTGACTTTGTTAAGCTGTTGAAATGCTTACTCATACCTTTTTTTATTGCCGTTTTGATTCCTTAGAAGGAAGTTATTATATAGGCTCTTAATCAACTGTACTATTCACTCATTTTTTGCTTTCAATTAGTTTGATAGACCGATTTAACTGCAATAAGAGAATAGCTTGAATTCCTTTTGGCGTGAGGTAAAATTCATTATTCACTTTGACTAAAAATTGAAGCTCACAAGCATAATTGGAGAATATATAAGTGGCAGTTTCTCTTGCTTTTGATGTTCTCCACGTTTCGGACTTCCCAACTGATTTTACAAAGTAGTCTATAACTGCTTCTTTTGGTACAGGATAAGAATTTTTAGACAAAACGAAAACCGTTTCTATTAGGTAAAATATCGTATAGGTAATTGAGGAGTAAAAAGGATTTTCTTTTATAGAATTAGAAAGTAGCTCAATTTGCTCTTCGTTTAGTCTATCATCAACAATTTTACCTGCTAATGCAACAAATTGGCTGCCCAAATCTGTAAGGTAAAAGTTATTTTTGAATTTGTTGACCAATCCTAAAAGCTGGGCAACAGCAATTTTATTGCGAATTGTTTTTTCGGATTTGTTTTCAAGATTACAAATCTCTTTTATGCTAACACCTTCTGATAAACAGCGCAGCGTGGGTTTGATTAAACCCAATCTGACAACTCCATAATCTCCGGATTGAATTTTTAGAAAAGCTGAAAGTTCTTTAAAATTTTCATAGTATTTAGCCAATACGTTTTCGGGCTTATAAACGATTAAATCTATGTTATTTTCAGAACAAACTCTATAATCATTTTCTTTTGCGCCAGTAACAATGATTATTTTTCTAATTTTTGAATTGATGAGTTTATTTTGCTTTTGTAATTCAATTAAATCGTTTTCATAGCTTTTTATTTGATTAATAATTTCCTTGTAAAAGGAAACAACTTTTAGTTCAATCAGTAGCATTTCATCTTTATGTAAATAGAGCATGTCAAGCTTGCCCGATGAAACAATTTTTTGCCGTGCAATTATACTGAGGTCTGAAAAATTCAACGAAAGAACTTCAGATAAAATTGATTTATCAGAAGTCATAATGTCTTCTATTACTTTTTCTGAAATAGAAATTGGCATTTTTTGTTCTTGAATTAAAATTGCGTTCTTCATATGCAAAATTACCCCAAGGGAATTCTAAACAACTTTTTAATAATGTCATTAGGGTTCAGAAGCCCAAGCAGGAAGAAAAAACTTTCTAAAAAATGAATTGCTAAATCAGTAAAACCTTTTACCAAGCTGAAACAGAGTAAGTTCTTTAAAATTTTTCGCCTTCTTTTGCTGCCCCGTTTGCGGGTTTAGGTGCGGGTGCGGGTTGTGCGGCTTTTTTATTTACCGTAATGAGGGAGAACCCAAGGTATCTTTTAGGATTTTGGCGGAGGTCAACCAATAAACGGTCTAAATCGGCGCTCGATTGTTCAAGGTTGTTATATAAATCGGGATTATTGAGCAGCATGGCAATGCTTCCTTGCCCCGATTTTATTTTTTCGGTAATGGCAGCCAGTTCTGCAAGGGTAGCATCGGCTTTTTGCATGGTGGCGGCAATATCGGTTTTTGCTAAGTTAGCGGTTAGTTTAGAAATATCGGAGGTGGTGGTTTCCGCATTGGCAATAATGGCGTTAATTTTAGCGGTATTGTTGCCTATGGTTTTGCTAAGTTGTTCTATATTAGTGAGGGTAGCCGATATTTTTGCAAACTCTGCATCAGAAAATTTATCTATATTAGCGGCAATGCCTTCCACACTTTTGAGCGAGGCTTTTACTGAGCTGATGCTTTGGGCGGCATCGGTAATAATTTTATCCATTTTTTCTGACCTCAGAATGGTGTTTACCGCCACCAGGGTAGAGTCTAAGGTGAGCAGCAGGCGCTCGGCTTTTTCTTTTATGGGCTGAATTTCGCGCAGGGCAATTTCGGTAATAGCCTGTTCGCGTATGCCCGGTATGGTATCGCCCGGCGTTAGGTTTTGCTGCCCTGCCAGTTCTTGGGCTGTTTGTACTTGGGGCATTTTAAGCTCTAAGGCTTTGTCGCCCAATAGGCTTGAACTTACAATTTGAATGGTAGATCCCTGGGGTATATCCACCGGCGATTTTAATGAAAACCTAACCACCACTTTGGTGCGGTCGTCTTCTTTAAGGTATATTTTGTCCACCACGCCTATTTGGTAACCGTTTACCAAAACCGGATTAGCAGGCAGCAGCCCATCTACGCGGTCATAAACGGCATAATACACTATTTGCTGGCGAAACAAATTGTTGCCTTTTAGGTAATTAAAACCCAGTATTAAGGTGATTACTGCCACCAATGTAAGCGCGCCCACCTTGGCTTCGTTTGATATTTTAATACTCAAAACAGCATGATTTTAGGTTGATGCCAAATTTGGCTGCAAAATAATCATAAAAATACCGATTTTGGTTGATTAGGGCATAAAAACCCGATGCAATTTAGAAAAAAAACCGGTTATCTGCATTTTTCTGTACGGCTGACAAAAGCGGCAAACTTATTGGGCTGCTTTTTTACCTACAGCGTTACCGTTTATTGCCGTTTTGGGCTTTGGTATCCATATCTTGTTTGAACTCTTTAAAAGCACGGTATATGGCAGATGCTATCAGTGTTTGTCCTTCGGCTGAGTTAAGGTATTCTTCTTCGGCTTTATTGCTCAAAAATCCGGTTTCTATCAGCACGCTGGGCATGTTGGTTTTATAGAGCACCAGAAAATTTTCTTGTTTTACCCCTCTACTGTGCCGCATGGCTCTGCCTTTAAACTGGTCTTCTACAAATTTGGCAAAAGCGAGGCTCTGTTTCATGTAGGCATTTTGAAATAGCGAAAAAATTATATACGATGCAGGGTCGTCTAAACTAAACCCATCGTAGTTATCTTTGTAATTAGTTTCAAGGGCAATAACAGCATTTTCTCTTCGGGCAACTTCTAAATTCGCTTCAGTTTTTCCTGTACCCATCACATACGTTTCGGTGCCGTGTACGTATGGTGCATCGGGCGAGTAATTGCAGTGAATAGAAATAAACAAATCGGCATTATTTTTGTTGGCAAAGGCTGCTCGCTCATGCAGCTCTACAAAAACGTCCTTTTCGCGCGTGTAGAGCACCTTTACCCCCGGTATATTTTGGGTTATATACTCGCCTAACTTGAGGGCAATAGAAAGGGCTATCTTTTTTTCTTTTGCCGCATTTCCCGAACAACCGTTATCTTTGCCCCCGTGTCCGGCATCTATTACTACTGTTTGAACCGTGCGCGGCGGTTTAAAACGCGCCTCCAATACAGAGGGCATGAGCCAGCCACACAAAAAAATAAAGATTAAAACCCCGAATTTTTGAATAGAAAAGGTACTGCTGTCGTTCATAAATGTGGTTTGCATGGTTACTGAAAATGCAATGAGCTAACCTAAATGTTAATAAATGTTTGTTTTTTACGCTTTTTACAACTTAATTAAGGTTTTCCATATCTTTACGCTAAACATAACGCAAAATTAACCATTTTGCTTAGAACGCTGAAATTATTTTTAGTTTAACCAAGGTTTTGAAATTCTTGTTTTACATTTTCCTGTTGTTACTTGGCTGGGGTTGTTTGCCGTTAATGGCACAACAACCCGATGCCGCCATGCTACCTGCCGATACACTGAAACCGGTAAGCCCGCCCGATAGCGCCTTTTCCGTTGTTGATACCATTGGTATAAAATTTGCATCGGGCGCTATTAAAGAAAAGGTAACATACAGCGCCAAAGATTCTATCATTTATGATATAACCAACCAAAAAATTTACCTCTACAACAAAGCCAAAATTAGCCAGGGCTCTATGACCATTAAAGCCGGTGAAATAGCGCTCGATTATACCCAAAAAATCATTAAAGCCTTACCTTATACCGATACTACGGGGGTGCAATACGATGTGCCGCTTTTTTCCGATGCCGAGCGCGAGTTTCAGTCAGATATTATTGTTTACAACTTTGAAACAAAAAAGGGCAGACTAACACAGTTGGTTACACAGGAGGGCGATGGTTATTTGCGCGGTGAGGTGGTTAAAAAGAATGAGTACGATGAAATGTTTGGACGAAATGCCTTTTACACTACCTGCAACCATGAACACCCGCATTTTAAAATAAATGTGAACAGGGTAAAAATTATCCCCAATAAACTTATTGTTTCCGGTCCTGCACAGCTCATTATAGAAGATGTGCCCACACCGGTATTTTTGCCTTTCGGCATTTTTCCGCTCACCAAAGGGCAGCGTTCCGGTATTTTGCTGCCTGCTTATGGCTACTCGCCAAACAGGGGGTTTTATTTTCAGGGAGGCGGTTATTATTTGGGGTTGAGCGATGTGGCTGATATAGCGCTTACCACCGATATTTTTACCAACGGCAGTTGGCGGGCAGCCCTTTCGTCTGATTACAGAAAAAAATACAAGGTTAATGGCAATATCAACATAGACTACGGCATTAACAAAGACGGCGACCCTATTACCCCCAGTTATACAGAAAGACGCAATTTTTTTGTGCGCTGGAATCATGCCCAAGATGCAAAAGCCCGACCTAACAGCAATTTTTCGGCTAATGTGGGGTTTGGCAGCAGCGGGTTTAACCGTGAGTTTGAAGTGCGCAATAACAACGTACTTACCAATACGCTTACCTCAAGCGTAAACTACAATTTTTCTATACCCGGCACCCCGCTTAGGGTGGCGCTAAATAGCCGGCTCGACCAAAACACTAATACCCAACAAATTAATGTGAGCCTTCCCAACCTGCGAGTGGACATGAACCGCCAGTTTCCGTTTGCCCGAAAAGTGCAAACAGGCGGCGCACGGTGGTATGAAAAAATAGGGGTTGCCTACAATATGCGCGCCGAAGCTCGTACTAATGTTACCGACTCGCTCTTATTTACCCGTACTTTTTTTGATAATATGCGCTATGGCTTGGAGCATAACGTTGCTACCAGCACCAATTTTAACCTGTTTAAATACATCAACATCAGCCCATCGGTTAATTATTCCGAAGCATGGTATTTTCGCACTGTTGAAAAACAATGGGTGCCCGATACTACCTATCAGATGGTGGTTAAACCCAACGGCGAAAGCGTGATAGATACCATTTTACCCCGATTGCAAACTATTGATTTAAACGGGTTTAAGCGCGCAGTTAAACAACTCAATACCGGCGTTAGCGCTACTACCAAACTGTTTGGGTTTGTAAACTTTAAAAAAGGTAAAATTAAAGCTATCAGGCATGAGGTTACGCCATCGGTTAGCTTTAACTATCAACCCAATTTTGGAGCCGATTTTTGGAACTATTACCGTTTTGTGCAAAACAATGTGAAGGGCGACAGTGTGCGATACTCAGTTTTTGAAGGAGCTATTTTCGGTGCCCCTTCGAGCGGAGCAGTGGGCTCAGTGGGTATGAGTCTTAATAATAACCTGCAAATGAAACTGCTATCGGCTAAAGATACCGTAAATAACGGCGAAAAAAAAATAAACCTCATAGACCGGCTCAATTTTAACACTTCCTATAATATGCTTGCCGATAGTATGCGCTGGGCGCCTATAAACTTTAACGGCGGCGTTACTTTTGCCCGAAAAGTGCAGGTAAACCTTAGCGGCGCTTTTGACCCCTACACCATTGATGACAACGGGCGCTCCATTAACCAAACTCACTTTAAAGCCACCGGCGCACCCCTGCGTTTCAGCTCGCTTAGTTTTACCGTAGCCACTTCAATTACTGCCGATGAACTCAAAAAAATGGTCTCAGGGCAGGGAACTGAGCAAGAACGCGAGGAGCTAAAAAATAATCCCGATGCTTTTGTGTATTTTAATATCCCTTGGCGCTTATCCTTAGACTATAACCTCAGCCTTAGACCTACCCGCCGAAACGGACGCGATACTACTTTGGTTACTCAAAGCCTTAACTTTAATGGCGAATTAAACCTTAGCCCTAAATGGCGTATTGCTGCCAACTCCGGTTATGATTTTGCTTTTAAACGCCTTTCGCGCACTACCCTTGATATTTACCGCGACCTCCACTGCTGGGAAATGGTGCTTACCCTTGCCCCAACAGGGCAGTACCGCTATTATGTGTTTACTATTAGGGTAAAATCTGCCTTGCTGCAAGACCTCAAAATTAACCGCCGCCGTTTTTGGCAGGATTTAAACTAATCATAGTGGGTAGTGGGTATTCAGCAGTCAGTACTAAACCCGTTCATAACGCATAATTTTTCTGGCGTGTCCCTAAAAATGTTAGCCAGTTGTATGTAAAAAGAGAGGAATGCGTACTATAGTGTTGTAAAAACAATAACTATGTTCACTACAAAGCGCTCCCCTCTTAAAAAGCTCATTATTGGTGAAAAGGTGTCCACAGCCAAAGGCTACGGAAGCGTCACAAAGATAGGGCGTTTACACAATATCAGCGGCAGCAGTTGCTATAATTATGCGCAATTTTATAGACTGGTAATGGCTAATTTAGCCTTGTTAAAGCAATCAAGACCCTCACCTGTCAGACAGGAGAAAGCACGCTTGATTTTACAGGAGTACTTGCTACACCATTCAAGTGTTCGTTCTATTGTAAAAGCACTTCGTTATAGGGCAATCGGCATCGGCAAAGGAGAGGTATCAGAGACTATCGGCAGATATGGTTCATGTCTTGCTGTCTATGATGTTTTACCCGAAGATAGCTATGTTTGTTTGGCAATAGATGAAACGTTTTCAGGCAGTACTCCCTATTTAGCCATGATAGATAGCCGCACAGGGTACTTGGTAGGGTTGATGAAAGCAGCTAACCGTCAATCAGACACTTGGAGCCAACACACCGGCAAACAAAGAGCGCAAGCCATGCTACAAAATTTACAATCCCTTTTAACAAAATCTAATCGTTCCTCTTCCATGATAGAAACTGCCAACAGCCGCCTTAAACCTTTTTTGCGAGCAGCAACAGGACAAATAAGCCAAGAGCGTTTAAATCTTATTCGGCGCTATCTTAACCACTGCCCTTATGAACGCAGCAGAGTACATGACCGAAGAAGGTTTTCGCCTTACCAACTTTTTTACCAAAAAAAAGAGGATAAAAGAAACTGGTACACCATCCTTTTTGAGGATTTTCTGAACAAGTCGGCATAACATCCTTGCTCAATTTAAACAAATGACAGCCTACATATTGTAGCCTGATGCCATAGGTCTGCCCGACTGAACTGTCCAACATATTTACAGCGTTTTAGGAACACGCCCAAGCCGGTAAGTAACAGCCCATTGTGCTTCACCTTTAGTGCAAGTAGTTAGTTTATGTACTTTTTTTTGGATAAAAAAGCAGAAAAAAATTAAGACTAACTAAATCCCAATTTCTTTTCAGAACTGACCGGCTCTCGGGTGTAGGGGAAAATGGGTGGTATGCCCAAACCATTGTATTTCCCCTTCAACCCGATGGCTCGGTTGTAGAAGCCGGTCAATTGCGGCTACCTGATGAGTGTTATATTGCCTTGCAGCCATTCTTCGGAGTTATCGGTGTAGCGCACCAATGCTTTAAATACGTAAACGCCTATGTTACAGTCTTTACCCTTGTACTTACCGTCCCAGCCGAGACTGAGGTCGGTAGTGGTGCCGCTGTCATAGACTTTTCTGCCCCAATTATCCCAAACACTGAATTGGAGGTTGGCTACATTGTAACCTACCAAGCGGAAGGTGCTGTTTATGGCATCGCCGTTTGGGGTAAAGGCGTTGGGAGCTATAACTTTGTTGGGCATACGCACATCTATGGTGATTTCGGCAGAAGCGGTGCAGCCGTATATATCGGTAACGGTAACGGAGTAGGTGGTGGTCATATCGGGTAAAAAAACGCAAATGCTGTCGGTACACAAGAGGGGTAGCCCATCGGCAGCCCAGAGGTAGGTAAGCGCACCCGACAGACCGCCGGTAGAAACGGAGAGGGTAACGGGTTCGGCAGGTTGAACCATAGTGATATCGGCATCAATGAGAGCTTCGGCGTTGTCTGCTTGGCAAGCAGGCGAGGCAGTGGTGCAGGTAACAACCACAAAATCGCTTGCGGCACAGTTGCCCGATTGTTCTACACTAAGGCTGAAGCTGTATTGGGTATCGGGCATTAAATTGGGGTAGGTAAATTGGGTATAATCGGGCGGAAAATTATTGGGCGAGCCAAAGTTTATGAGCAGTTCATAACCCAATGCACCGTTTACGGGCTCCCAAGTCAGTAGTATTTCGGTATCGGAAGTGCTGAGGCAAGATAGCTCCGGCAGGGGCATATACTCACCTACTACGGCGGAGGCAGTGCCGGTACAGGCAAGGGCATCGGTAATGGTGAGGGTATAGGTGCCACCTATGAGGTCTGTGAGGTTTTGGTCATTGCTCAAGTTGCTCCACTCAAAAGCAAAAGGAGGTGTACCGCCGCTTATGGTTATGTTTATGCCGCCGGTGTTGGTGCCGCAAAGTGCATTGGTGGCTTGTGCGGTGGCAGTAGGGGCATTGGTGGCGCAGGGGTCGGGCTGGGTGGTGCAGGTTACTTGGGTGGGGGGGCTACCTGTGCAGGCAGCGGGGGCAATAACTTCTAAGGTGATGGTATAATCTGTATTGGGTTGCAACCCGGTAAAGGTGTATTGGGTGGTGCCGGGTGGCAGGTTGATGGGGGAATTGCCCGATAAAACCAACTCATACCCCACCGCAGCAGCTACGTCTGTCCAAGAAACAGTAAGCTCGGTTTGGGTGGTGGTGGAGCAAACAAGAGGCGAGGCAGCAAGGGGCAATTCTACAAGGGTAAAACTTTGGGTGGCAGTACAGCCCCCCATATCGGCAACGGTGAGCGTATATGTGCCGGCGGGCAGGTTGATGCGGTCTTCGTTTGTGTTTAGGTCAGACCATTGAATAATATAGGGCGGATTGCTGCCGGCTATGGTAAGGCTGATGCTGCCGTCTGCTTCACCACAGTTGGCATCGGTAAGGTTGTCGGTAATTATGTTTAAGTTATCGTCTCCGTAATTGGTGATATTGAAACAAAGGGTATCGGTGCAAATTTCGCCGTCTAAGGCGAGGTTGGAAACGGTGAGGCAAATGGTATAAGTACCCGATGCGGCAAAGGTATGGCTTGGGTTGGGTACAGTATCGGTATTACCATCGCCAAAATCCCAATTGTAAGACAATACCCCATTGCCCCCTGAGCCGGTGGCATAAAACTGAATATCGGAGCAGTTGAGGGTGTGGGTAAAAGAAGCGGTTGCCATACATGCCAAACAATCTATGAGGTTGAGCGAAAGCACATCGGAGGTGTCTTGGCAGCCCAAGGGAGTGGTAATTTGAAGTTGGTAATCGCCGGTTTGGGGAGGTACAAACTGGTTTCCGGTAGCACCGGGTATGGGTATGCCATTGAGCAGCCACTGGTAACCGGCATATACGTTTGGAATGCTGATGGGTTGCAGTTCGCAATAATCGTAGCAGCCCACGGGAATGGCATCCATGTTTCCGCCATCGTTTACCAATACTACTTTATTGGCAGAACTAGTACAGCCGTTGGCATCGGCAACGACTACGGTATAGTTTCCTGTAGCCGAAACAGTAATAGCATTGCCGGTAGCACCGGTGCTCCAGCTAAAATTGCTGAGTGTGGGGTGGGTGGCGGTAAGTATGGCAGTTTCGCCTTGGCAGAGGTGGAGGGTTGCCGCAGTACTTGGACTAATGGAGGGTGGGGATAAACTAACCGGATTTACCTGAATAGTAGTAGAAGTATTCATACACCCCGACTGCGCATCGGTAACAGTAACCGTAACGGATAAACCCGATGCAGGAACATTACTGAAGGGTATGGAAATGGCAGAAGTGCTTTGCCCTGTACTCCAAGCATACGCATAATTGGTACCGGCATTGGCAGAGAGTTGCAAATTGGTACCCGGGCAGAGGTTTAGCGGTGTGGCTGGAGGGGTTATGTTTGCAGGAGGGATGGGCGTAAAATTGAGTGTATGTGGGGGCGTTTTAAAGGTGCAGCCGTTGGCTTGGGTAACGGTAACGGCATAACTGCCCGATTGGGCGGCAAGCAAGGGATTGTCGGTTGAGCCGTTGGTCCAGAGGTAACTGCTACCGGCGGGCGGGGTGAGTGTAATGCTTTGCCCAATGCAAGCGGAAAGGGAAGAGGGTACTATATTGCCACTGCCAACGGGTAGTACGGAGATGGTTTGGCTGCCGGTATTGGTGCAACCGGTATTGTTGGTTACGGTCAGTTGTACGGTATAGTCGCCATTTTGGAGGTAGCTTTGTTCGGGCTGCTGGGCAAAAACGGAGGCTCCATTGCCAAAATCCCACAACCAGTTTATGGCATCGGGATTGGGTGCAGGGGTAAAAGTGGAGGCTGTGCCCTCACATACAGGGCTGGTAATGGCAAAGGAAACATCGGGCAACTGAACAATGGCAACGGTTTTGGTAACCACGTCTATACAAGTGGCAGTAGTAACCGTTAGCGTTACGGTGTAATTTCCCGGAGCGGGAAAAACATGAGCCGGATTGACATCGGTGGCTGTGCTGCCATCGCCAAAATCCCAGCTCCATGAGGTAATGCTGGTATTGTAGGTGTAGGTAGTTTTGTTGATAAATTGGGTGGCAAGATTGACACAAGCAAACATAAACTCAAAATCGGCTTTAAGGGGTACGTGTACATACTGATACTCGGTACGAGTGCAAACCGATGGAGGCGGGGTGGCAGAAGGAAAAGTACCTTGTAATGCCACCAAGTAATAACCCGGTTCGGCGTAAGTGTGGGTTTGGGCATTGGTAGTGGGGGTGCTTATTAAGGGGGAGCCATCGCCAAAATTCCAGACGTAGTTGGTAGCTCCTGACGATGTGTTTTGGAAGTTTAGCGTGTTGCAATAGGTGGCATTGCTTGTGAAGCCCAAGTAATTACCGGGCAATAAATTACACAAACCACCACCACCGCCGCCGCCGCCGATGCAAGAATCCTGAACAATGGTTAGGATAGGGGAAGTTTTTTGGCAACCGTATTCCGATGTTACCACAGCCCTATAATTAAAAGAGCCCGGAGCAGCAGTGGCGGTATGGGTAATGGGGTTTACATTGCCGGCAAAGGGAGAACCGTTTAAGAACCACTCGTAAGTATAACCAATGCCCGATGCAACACCTATGTTTTTATCAACAGGGTTTTCTATGCAAACCAAATTACCGGTGCTTGAATAAAGGTGAGCTGCGGGCTGGGGATATTGGTGGATATTGATGACCGTATTGCCCACGCAGCCATAAACATCGGTTACGGTAACTAAGTAATTGCCGCCGTTTACAATGCTCATGGCGTTATTGGTGCTGCCATTTTGCCATTCGTATTGGCTAAACCCGGGCGGCGAAACGCTTAATGTGATGTTGCTGCCCTCGCATAAATAGCCCGAAGGAACGATGGTGGGCGTGGGGGGCTGATGTATGGTGATGGGCATAGTTATACTGAGATTGCAAGCACTAACGGTGAGGGTGGCAGAGGGGTAATTGTTGTTCCACTGTACCTCTGCTCCGTAGGTGCCCTGCCCACTGATAACACTGCCTGCAAGTGAGGGGGTTATAGTCCATGTGTAGGTTAAATCGGGCATATAGGGTGCGGCGGTATAATAGGCTCGCTCGCCGGCACATATATCTTCATCGCCAACAATAGCAATTTGCGTAAGAGGAAGTATGGCAGTATTTGATGAAGCGGTGCAGAAAGGGGCGGTATTGTTTTGGGCAGTAATGGAAACAGAATATGCAGGGCTGCCCACATTCCACAAGATGCTGAGCGAAGTGCCGCTACCGGTGGCAGGGGTGCCGCCAACAACATTCCACGCATAACTAACGCCGGCAGCGGGCGAGGCTATCTGATGGGTATAAACATTGCCGGGGCATATATACCCTAAGTCTATAAGCTGCGGCGGAGCGGGCTGCTCGGCAAGTGTTGCGGATATAGATTGCGGAGCGTTGCAGTATAGGGTGGGGTTTACCGGTGTGGCAGTTACTGTATAACCGCCCAAACCGGTACCTGCCAGTATGCTCACATTGCCGCTGTTGGTGCCGCCGCCGGCTATGCCTGCATTGCCCGTTACCGACCAGTTGTGCATACCGCCGGAGGCAGTATAAGTAACTTGGCTGCCCGGACAAACCAAGTCGGGACCCGATATAGAATAAGGACTTTTTACCTGTACCGACTCGCTAATACTGACACTGCAACCCGCCAAACTGCTTGACACGTTTACAGATACTGTGCCATTGTAATTCCACTTTATACCTACTTGGTTCTGGTCTTGCCAAAGTATATTGTTTGATAATGAAGAATTGACCGACCAAGTATAGGTAGCACCGCCATACTGCGGCACACTGTAAACGGCAGTGGTGCCCTGACAAACCAAGTTGGGTCCGCTTATGGGTATATTGTTGCTCACTATGGGCACTTGTATGCTGCCCACAGGGTTGCAGATATTGCTGCCATCGCAGTTGCCTACGGTAAGCTCTACCGTACCCATAGGCACATTATTCCAGACTACGGTAATTTGGGCAGAGTTTTGACCGGAGGTAATGCTGCCACCGGTAACTACCCAATTATAGGTATCGCACTCAACAGAGGTGGTATAAGTTTGTACCGAACCGGGGCATACAAGCGAGGCGCACTCAATAGGAGGGGCAATGCCCTGCTCTATTATAATGGTACGCTGCAAGGTATCGGTATTGTTGCAGCCCTGTGCTATGAGGGTAACGGTGTAAGTGCCTGCATTTTGATAAACAAAAGTAGGATTTGATTGATTAGACGTGTTGTTGGGCGATGTGGGCACACCAAAATTCCAAAATACAAACAGGTTATCGTTGGGGGCGGTAAACTGAATAGGCTGCCCGGTGCAGGCATACAATACAGGGGCATTGCCAATAGAGGTGGTAAAACCGGCATCGGCATTTAAGGGCAAACCTACATTGTTGATGGTAAAATTGGTGAGCGTATTAGTAGTGGGGTAAAAAGCAGTGTAAGCACCGGCACAAAGCCCGTTCATAACGCCCGGTCCTATAAAATTTTGCGAAAAACCGTTGCTGTTTGATATTACATACGTGCCCATATTGGGAAGGGTAACACTGCCATTGCAAAGCTGGCAAGTAGAGGGTTGGACGGTCCAGATACCGGAACATGCAACGGTAAAACAACCGAGAGAAGTAGTTACCGTTACACAGTACGTATTGGTATTGGTAGCAGTGGTAATGGTGGGACCGGTTCCTCCGCTACTCCAGGAATAATTAAAAGGACCCGGTGCCCCAGACACATTGGCGGTATAGGTGTATTCGCCAAAACCAGACTCAGTAACCATAATGTTTACAATGGGGTAAACCCCAATAGTGATGTTGGTGAGGGCAGTACACGCGTTGGTATCAGTAACAGTAACGGTATAGCTGCCGGCGCATAACCCTGTTGCTAAAGAGGAATTTAGTGAAGCATTGAAATCCCAAGTATAGTTGTATGGAGCTGTGCCGCCTGTGGCTGCTACTTGGGCAGTGCCATTACAGGGTCCATTATTGCAGGCATTGGTAGTGCTTACAACCGATAGCGCAAGCGGGGGCGAACCGGGAGGACTACAGGGTTGTGCCGACAAAGGGTGCAAGCAAAATAAGGAGGCAACTAAGGCAAAAAGGGGTAGAAGTTTTTTCATAAGCTACTTATTTATGTGGTGAAAAATAACTAACTCGGGTGTATATGGCGAAAATGGCACTGATATTATGGGGTAATGAAGGTAAAGTGTAACAAAGTAGCACTAAATAGTAGTAGCTCGAAATATACATAAGGTTGCATATGCCCGATGGTATTTATGCAAAACGCACATAACCCCTTTGCCCCCCAACTCCTTACCAAACGCAAATGCTTTGCCAATAAGGGTTTGCCCAAAAACCAAAAGAACCAAAAGCGGGGGTAAAACCCGAAAAACAGGGTAAATTAGGTTCGTTATTGGCAATACATCGGGCTAATTTTGCCCCGAAAACCAAACCACTCACCCCAAAATCTTTGCCATGAAAGCCTGCCGAAAAAAATTTGATTACGACCCGTATAAATTGTTTGACCTCATAAACTACCTGCCTACTCCAACACCAACTTACCACTCGCCTCGTACAGCCCATAACCGCCCGGCAATGCCAAACGCCGGGTAGCAGCGATACTTGTATCGCTAAAAATAAATCTTCTCCGATACAAGTATCGGAACTCCCTGCCTACTCCACTACCAATTTTCCGCTTGCCTCGTACTGCCCATAACCGCCCGGCAATGCCAAACGCCGGGTAGCAGCGATACTTGTATCGCTAAAAATAACTCATCTCCGATACAAGTATCGGAACTACCTGCCTACTCCAACACCAATTTTCCGCTTGCCTCGTACTGCCCATAGCCGCCCGGCAATGCCAACCGCTGGGTAGCAGCGATACTTGTATCGCTAAAAATAACTCTTCTGGGGCTGTCCAAAAAGCCCACATCTTGCACATATTTACACAGAACTACTATTTTTCTTGCTTTTAATCAGTCATAAACAAATCTGATTTTGTGCAATTTAACTGAGTTTCCGACTTTTTAGACAGCCTCAACTACCTGCCTACTCCAACACTATTTTTCCGCTTGCTGCTGCCTCGCCCATGTAGGTTACTTGCCACAGGTATA
>ERZ761610.661-NODE-661-length-24329-cov-41.373074_pt1 | contig 24329 bp, 24 predicted proteins | sample MGYA00512164_ERZ761610 | MGnify/ENA primary metagenome ERZ761610 (study PRJEB28899, sample SAMN02850038) | bioreactor sludge metagenome | biome: EBPR Sludge; feature: EBPR Bioreactor; material: flocular biomat | place: Australia: Thorneside Wastwater Treatment...
ATCATGCTGTTGAATTCGGTACCTAGCTTAGTGAATTACCCATATAGTTGTTCTGAACAACTGATTAATAAGTATGTTCCTTTAGCTATTATTAATTCTATGTATCAGCAAAATCCTAAATTAAAAGACGCTGTGACAGCCGCCTTTAAGAAAGCAGGCACACGTAAAACCGTGACTTTACCGTGGGAGGAAAAAGATCCACGACGGTTGATGGAGTTAACAGAAACCCCTTGGATTGCAAATTCAAAAGGGATGACTTCATCTTATGAACTGATTTCATACTTGGATTCTGCGACGATTAGTAAATTAAAGGATGAAATCTTTAAGGACTTGAAATCCCGACAGCTTCCGTCCGGAGGGTTTTCTTGGTTCTCTGGCGGACGCGAAGATTTATATATCACTCTGATTGTTTTAGAGGGGTTAAGCGAAGCGGCCATGTATGGGGTTGCATTTCCTAAAGATCTATTTGAAAAAGCGCTTAATTATGTATACCGCGAGCTACCTAAATACTTAAAAGCCCAAATCGGTGAGTTACAGTTCTTAATTTATGGAACTTATATATTTACTTCGTTTGATTCGAAATTAAACACGCTTTCTAGCAATAAAGACGTGGCTGATGTTTGGATTCCATTTATTGAAAAGCATGACACACTGATCACGCCGCTGGGACATGCCTATATGGCCCATATTTATAAACGTCTGGGACTTACAAAAAAATCCGATACGAGTTTAAAACGTGCGCTAGATGGTAGTAAAAAGGACGATTTAATTGGTATATACTGGGCGCCAGAAGAGCGGTCGTGGTTATGGTACAATGATACCGTTGAAAAACATGCGTTCTTTTTGCAGACTTTAATTCAATTGAAACCACAAGATGATCGCATTGATGGCATCGCGCAGTGGTTACTGTTTAATCGTAAAGGTAACGAGTGGAAGTCTACGAAGGCGACTTCTAAAGCTATTTTCTCTTTGATGCATTACTTACGATTGAAAACTAATTTCAAAGATAAAACTCAATTGGCTATCGACTGGGGTTCATTGAAAGAAAAGATCAATTTAGATCCATTAGACATTGATCAAAAAGAGCCGTTGAGAATTCTAAAAACAGAAAAGATTAAAGATGGTGATGGAACGGTTAAAATCACAAAGACCGGTGCGTTACCTGTATTTGCAGGTTTAACGTGGATATACAGCACGGACGAAATGACCGATGCTTCGGGTTCGTCCGTTATGGACTTAAAGCGTGAATTTTATCTAGTTAACGCCGGCGAGAAACTGACCCCACTGAATGTGGGAGATAGAATTAATGTCGGGGACGAGGTGGAGGTTCTGTTGACCATTAAGTCTAAGTCGCAGCTTGAGTATGTCCATTTGAAAGATCCTCGCGGCGCCGGTTTTGAGAGCAATTCACTACTCAGTGGCTATCAATGGCAGACAATCGGGCGTTATGAAGAGCCAAGAGATTCTTTGATGAATTTCTTTTTCGATACTGTTCCGAAGGGTGAGTACATGATGAAACATAGATTTAAGGCAACAACGGCCGGAGTCTATAAGTTTAATTCAGCAACAATTCAATCAATGTATGCTCCGGAAATGACGGCGTATTCATCATCGTTCCGTTTGGAAGTGGTTGAAAGTTCCACAAAGTAGAGCTACTAATTAGGTATAAGGAGAAACATAACATGGAATTTGCGTTATTTAATGTAGTAGGCATTCACTTCGTTTTAAAATGGTTACATATATTCTTCGGAATTATGTGGATTGGTCACTTATACTATTTTAACTTCACTCAAGGCGCGTTCATGGCTCAAACAGACGCACCAGCGAAATCACAAGTTCAACAAAAACTTTTGCCGATCGCTTTATGGTGGTTCCGTTGGGGTGCTATGTGGACTTTCGTTACTGGCTTAGCGATGCTTCACACAGCTAGCTACACGGGTTTCAGTTTACAAGGTGATTGGGGTGTTAAAATCCTAACGGGCGCATTGCTTGGTATCACAATGTGGTTCAACGTATGGTTTTTGATTTGGCCCGCGCAGAAAATCGTTATCGAGAATGCTAAAAATGTAGCTGAAGGTAAACCGGCAAATCCAGACGCGGCCGCAGCTGGCGCTCGCGCTTTACTTGGATCAAGAACAAACACAATGTTTTCTATCCCAATGTTATTCTTCATGGTGGCTGCGCCACATTTGCCAATCTCAATGGATATGAACAATGTAACAACATACTGGATCGCCATGTTCGTCGTTTGGGCAGCTCTACAGTTCAATGGCATGAAAGGTAAATTAGGTCCAATGACATCAGTGAATGGAGTCATAGCTTGCGGCTTCGGTCTAACGGCCGTAATCTACTTAATGATGGAAATCATTCTATAATTTAAGTCAGAAAAGCTGACATTTTGTTGCTCAGCGTTTCAAATGAAAAAGCCCGGCTATAAACCGGGCTTTTTCATTTATATTAGTATTCTCTTGAACGTTTATTTTCTGATCATGCGAGCAGCTTCGTAGTGAAGAATCTGGTGCTTACCTTTACGATCTGGGTGAAGTTCGTACTGGTAAGCGCAGTTTTTTGAACACGTGTCTTTTTTCCACTCGAGCTCTAAGCATGGCTCGCACAAAAGGGCTTCCGTGTCACAGCGTTTGCATTCGATTTTAATATGTGCCGGTTGACCACAATGAGGGCATAGTTTGTATTTGGTGCTTGGCTTTAAATCCGCGTCGACGGCAACACGATTATCGAAAACAAAGCACTCGCCCTCAAATTCTTGTCGTGGCTTTTCTTCCATGTACTTTAATATACCGCCATCAAGCTGAAATACATTTTTATAGCCTTTGTCTTGAAGCTCTAAAATTCCCTTTTCGCAGCGGATTCCACCAGTACAGAAGATAAGAATTTTTTTATCTTTGGGAATCTGCTGAGACTCAAAAAAAGCCGGAAATTCAGTGAACTTTTCGATATTAGGGTTAATCGCACCTTTAAATGTGCCAATTTTGTATTCGTACCAATTACGCGTATCAATCAGGGCAAAGTTTTTTTCATTTTTCAATACGCGATCCCACTCTTCGGCAGACAAGTGATGATTGATGCCAGGTTCGGGTGAACGTCCCGGAATTCCCGCTGTGACAATTTCTTCACGTACTTTCACGCTAAAACGTCGAAACGGCGGAACATCTGAGAAGGAATCCTTAAAGTTACTAATTGTAATACCATAGTGTTTTTGCAGTGATTCTTTAAAAGCCGCCAAATTTTCGGCAGACTCAGCGCTAACCGTTGAATTGAAACCCTCTGGTCCGATAACGATTAAGCCCAATGTCTTATGCTTTTCAGCAATGGCTTTGAGTTCGGTTTTAACCGTTTCAAGCTCAGATAGAGGGAAAAAATGATAGAAAGTTGAAATATAGTACGAATGTACTGACTGATTCATATGGCTCCTTAATAACCTTGGGCTCCAAACCCACATTTAAAGATAATGGGTAGTAAATAAATTACCTCGAACCAAATGACAATAAGAAATATTTAATGTACGGTTCTTTCATGCTTACAGATGCTACCACCCAGAAAGAAATACTAAGACGTCGTACTTTTGCGATTATTTCCCATCCCGATGCCGGTAAAACGACGTTGACGGAAAAACTGCTTTATCATGGGGGCGTAATTCATGAAACAGGGGAAGTTAAGGGTAAATCAGGCACGAAAGCAGTAACCTCGGACTGGATGGAGCTTGAACGTCAAAAAGGGATCTCGATAACTTCGTCAGTGATGACGTTCGATTATAGTTCTCTAAGAATCAACTTACTAGATACTCCTGGCCACAAAGATTTCTCGGAAGATACATACCGTGTATTAATGGCAGTGGATTCTGCTGCAATGTTGATCGACGTCGCTAAGGGTGTGGAAGAACGTACAAAGAAACTATATGAGGTTTGCCGCTATCGTCAGATTCCCATTTTCACATTTGTAAACAAGCTGGATCGAGAAGGTAAAGACCCGTTAACACTGATTGATGAAATTGAAAAAACGTTAGGGATGCAATGTTATCCCGTGACGTGGCCATTAGGTATCGGACAGCGTTTCAAAGGGATTTATAATCGCGTAAACAAGGAATTGATGTTTTACGATCAGCGCCGTGAAGGTGATGAAGTCACAAAATATCCTTTCCAGGGAATCGATGATCCACGTTTAGATGAGTTTCTTGATCGGGAAACGGCTCAACAAGTGCGTGATGAATTAGAGCTTATTGAGTCTGCGTTGCCTCCATTTGATGTTCAGGCATTTTTAAATGGCGAGATTTCTCCGGTTACGTTTGGTTCGGCAAAACAAAATTTCGGTGTTGATACATTTCTAGATTTCTTCTGCAGATATGCTCCAGGCGTGCAACCACGTAAAAAACGCGATGGTGAAGAAATGAATCCACTCGAAGATAATTTTTCGGGTTTTGTATTTAAAATTCAAGCTAACATGGATCGACGTCATCGTGATCGCGTCGCCTTTGTTCGTATTTGTTCGGGTAAATTTGAGCGCGGCATGAAGGTTCAGCACATGCGCCATAAAAAGGAACTTCGCTTAGCCTATTCGAATCAATTCGTAGCTGCCGATCGTGAAACGGTGGATGTAGCCTACGCCGGTGATATAGTGGGTGTAAATGATACGGGCAACTTTGCGATTGGTGATTGTATTGCCTCACGAGGAACCGTGATTTACGAAGACATTCCCAAATTTGCTCCCGAATTGTTCACCAAATTATCTGTAAGAGACGCTCTGAAAAGAACAAAAATGCAGGAAGCCCTTAAGCATTTAGCGGAAGAGGGTGCGATTCAACTATTTGTAGATCCGTTCGTAGGTATGCAAGATCCAATCATTGGCGCAGTCGGGGAACTTCAGTTCGAGGTACTCGCACATCGTTTAGCAGACGAATACAATTTGGAAGTAAAACAAAATCGTCTGCCATTTTCGGTAGCCCGTTGGCCGAAAGATAAAGCGACTGGACAAGCGGTTTCAGAATTAAAGGGTGGGTTGCAGATCTACCGCGATATGAATGAACAGCCGGTGATTTTGTTAGCTCAAGAGTGGGATTTGAAATGGGCCGAGCGCGAAAACCCAGACATTGAATTCCAAAGCTCAATCAGCCGCTCCCGCTAATTTAGAAAAACCCCGTTTTTTGGGATTGAAGGCCGTCATCTTTCCCTTGAAGCTTGGTTCTGGGGTTGGCCGGGGATCTTCCTTTTGGAAGGCCCTTTCTTTTTTAACACATAAAAAAAGCTCAGACAGTCCTCTCCGTGCGCTTCGCGCCGGCTGCGGAACTCGTTTTTTCATGTGTTAAAAAAGAAAGGGCCTTCCAAGAGTAAGACCGAGCTCGAATTGGCGCTTCAAGGGAAAGATGACGGCCTTCAATCCCAAAAAATTGCCCACGCCGCAGCCATTTTTTTAGGCGTTGTTCCTTAGTTTTCTGCTGTCTTTTTTTCGCTGGCGAGTCAAACAACAGTCTCTATAAATATAACTTTACAAGTTTAGGCTCTGGATTAGTCTACGATTTATGTCACAACTTGCACTTGAACTTATTGATTTGAAGAAAAGCTATGGAACATTAGACGCGGTTAAGGGTGTTACTTTATCTATCAAGCCTGGCGAAATATTTGGGCTTCTGGGGCCAAACGGTGCCGGGAAAACATCGATTATCTCTATTATTACTACGTTAGAAAAACCAACGGCTGGTAAAGTTAAAGTGTTTGGTTATGATGTAGAAAAAGATCCGATGCAGACGAAGCGTTTGCTTGGTGTTGTTGGGCAAGAGGTCGTAAATTCTGGATTCTTTGACGTGTTCGAAATTCTGGAATTCATGTCTGGGTACTATGGGATCTTAAAAAATAAAGAACGTATTGATTATATTATGAACAAACTGGGCTTGTATGAACATCGCCATAAGAAAGTTAAACAGCTGTCGGGGGGGATGAAACGTCGCCTGATGGTGGCCAAAGCATTAGTTCATAAACCTAAGCTTTTACTATTGGATGAGCCTACTGCGGGTGTTGATATTAATCTACGTGAAGATCTTTGGGCATATGTGCGTGAACTTCAGCAAGAAGGTATGTCGATTCTTTTAACGACTCACTATCTAATGGAAGCGGAAGAATTATGCCATCACGTGGGTATTATCGATCGTGGTCAGCTAAAGTTTGTGGGACCTACCAATCAAATCATCGAACAATTCTCGGCGAAAAAAATCATGATCAAGCTTCGTAAAGATAGGGATTCGATCTCGCACAAGAATTTTTTGAAAAAGAAAGACGGCTTCCTTGAGTTTCAAATTCCATCCCAAGATTCAATGGGAAATTTATTCCGCGAGTTATCTCTAACTTTGGAAGATGTAGAAGATATTAAAACGGAACAGGGCTCACTAGAAGAAGCCTTTAAACAGATTGTTTCTAAATAAGGTTAAAATATGGTTGCTCTGTGGACGCTATTTAAAAAAGAAGTAAAACGTTTTCTGAAAGTCATGATGCAAACAATTGTGACTCCATTTATGAGTAGTTTTCTATACCTCATCGTATTCGGAGTCAGTTTAGGTTCTAAAATGAACGATATGTATGGTGTTTCATATTTGGCGTTTTTGATTCCTGGTTTAATGATGATGGGTTTGATGAATAATGCGTTTCAAAATTCATCGTCTTCTATTGCTGTTATGAAATTTAGCGGTGATTTAGAAGACATTCGTGTAACCCCGCTATCGCATCACCATATTCTGATCGCAATGGGTTTAGGGTCGGTGATTCGTGGTTTAACTGTTGCGTTAGTAACGTACCTTGTGGGTGTTATATTCTACTATGTCCAGTTTGATAGCCTTTTGGGAATTTCACATCCTGTCGTGTTAACGTATTTCATCTTAACTGGTGGATTTGTTTTTGGGCTGCTTGGAATCTGTGTGGGGTTTTGGGCAAAAAGTATCGAAAACATGGCGGCCTTCACTAATTTTATTTTGCTGCCGCTCCTATATTTAGGCGGCGTGTTTGTTTCCATTGAAACTTTGCCAGCCTGGGCTAAAACGGTTTCTAGCTATAATCCCGTGCTTTATTTAATAAATGGCATGCGCTACGGGGTTTTGGGCGTATCTGATGTGGATTTAACACAATCCATAGTTGTCTCGGGCGCCGGCCTTGTGCTACTTTACGGCCTTGCGTTTGTGGCCCTAAAAAAAGCCAACTTCTCACGCTGGTAGGCGCGCGCCTAGGAAACGCTAACTCTTCGTTCTCGTCGGTCGGACTCCCTGCGACTTGGCTCTGCCAAGCCTCAGTCGCCTCTCTCCTGCGGCCTCGATTTAGCGCTTCCTAGACACGCTTAGTGTAAAAAGAAGATAGTGAAAAAGGGAAATTAGTAATGTTTCAAAACTTATCGGATAAAATTTTAGCCTCGCTTAAAAAAGTGCGTGGTGGACAGAAAATTTCGGAAGCTAATATCGAAGAGGTGATCAAAGAGATTCGTATGAGTCTTTTGGATGCGGATGTTAACTTTAAGGTAGTTAAGAAATTCATTGATGAAGTGAAGGCAAAGTCTCTTGGCCAAAAAGTTATCGAAAATGTAAATCCTGGTCAGATGTTCGTGAAGATCGTTCACGAAGAACTTGTTCGCACGTTAGGATCAGAAGCGATTGAATTAAACTTAACAGGTAAACCAACCGTATTATTTCTAGTGGGTTTACAAGGGGCGGGTAAAACGACCTCGGCTGCCAAGTTAGCTTTATATTTACGTTCCAAAAAAGAAAAGAAAGTCGGTTTGGTTCCCGCCGACGTATATCGTCCAGCGGCGATTGATCAATTGCAAACGTTAGGAAAGCAAAATAATTTCCCGACGTTCGCCTCAACCGTAAATCAAACTCCACAAGAAATTTTGACAGCGGCACGTAAGTGGGCCGATGAACAAAAATTAGATGTCGTTATTGTTGATACTGCGGGTCGCTTAACGATTGATGAACAGTTAATGACTGAACTAACGGATCTGAAAAATATCTGGGCGCCACAAGAAATCTTGTTGGTAGCAGATGCAATGCTCGGTCAGCAGTCCGTGCAAGTGGCCGAAGGCTTTCATCAAAGATTGTCTCTGACGGGTTTGATTCTAACTAAAATGGACGGGGATGCCCGCGGTGGGGCGGCTCTGAGCATTCGTGAAGTGACGGGAATTCCCATCAAGTTCATGGGGATTGGTGAAAAAGTGTCGGCACTTGAAGTGTTTCATCCCGATCGCTTAGCCGGTCGAATTTTAGATATGGGCGACGTTCTTTCCCTAGTTGAACGAGCTCAAGAAGTGATGGATGAAAAACTAGCCCAAAAATCGACCGAGAAAATGTTAAGAAATGAATTTTCTCTGGAAGACTTCTTGGCGCAGATTCAGCAAATGAAGAAGATGGGTGGACTTGAAGCCATCATGAAATTTTTACCGGGAATGGGCGAACTGTCGAAGCAGATCAAAAATATGTCCCCTCCGGATGACGAAGTGAAGAAAATCGAGTCTATTATCCATTCCATGACCCTTCAAGAGCGCCGAAACCACAAAATCTTGAACGGTTCCCGCCGTCAAAGAATTGCAAAAGGAAGCGGCACTCAGGTCTCAGATGTGAATAAATTGGTTAAACAGTTCGAAGAAGCACAGAAAATGATGAGCCAATTTATGAAAATGGGTATGGGCAAAGGCATGATGGGGAAAAAATTATTCTAATCCCATTAGATTAGACTTGATAAAGTCTATTTTTTTAAATACATAGAATAGGTCTCAAAAAGGATGGAGCTAAAATGGTTGTTATTAGACTAGCGCGCTTGGGTGCAAAACATGATCCTAAATACAGAATCACAGTTGCTGACCAAAGACGATTTGTAAAAGGTAAATTTATCGAAGTATTAGGAAGCTATATTCCTACTCCTCGTGGAAAAGATATCAAAGTTAAATTAGATCTTGATAAGTACAATGAATGGGTAAAAAAAGGTGCACAACCTTCTATGCGTGTTAAGCACGTTGTGAAATTAGCCCAGACTCAAAAATAGGACTTGTAAACTTCCAATCACTCAGTGAATAATTTATTTATCGGGTAAAAATAAAAAATTGCCCGATATGTTTTTTGAAATTGTGTGGAAGTTCAGATTGAGGATCAGAAGTACAAGCAAGATGTATGAAAGATCCATAGGAGAGTTACGATGGACAGCTTAAAGTCATTAGTAGAACACATGGCAAAGTCTCTTGTCGATAAACCTGATAACGTTGAAGTCGATGAAATTCCTGGTCCGCAAACTACATTGTTAGCTTTAAAAGTTGATAAAGAAGATTTAGGAAAGGTGATTGGTAAACAGGGGAAAACCGCTGCTGCCATGAGAACTATCATCCGCGCTGCGGGTACTAAGCTTAATAAGCGTTATCACCTCGATATCATCGAATAGTTTTAAAAAAGCTACAGCTATCGGATATTTATTTCTAAAGGCCTCATAGAGGCCTTTTTTTTTATTCAAATTTCAGGTAGTTAAGATCACATGTCAGCGACAGAATCAGTTAAAGTTGGAAAGATTATTGATGCCCACGCCCTAAAAGGCGAAGTTTATTTTCTATCATTTGCGAAAGATATCACGTGGCTCGAAGAGGGTGCGGAGTTAACTTTGGAATCCTACAAGGTTGGCGGTCAAAAAAACTTTACAATCTCGACCTTTCGTCCTTTCAAAGATGGAGCATTGATCAAATTTGAAGGTATCGATAATCGAAATCAGTCCGAGGAACTCAAAGGTGCTATCGTTTATGTGGCTGATGAAAGTTTTGAATCAGAGCCAGGTGAAACCATTTACCTGCGTGAAGTGTTAAATTTCGAAGTTGTTGATGAGTCCGGTAAATCGCTTGGAAAAGTGAAAGAGTTTAATTCTAATGGGATGCAAGATTTGCTAGTTATCAGTACGGGAACATTTATGTACGAAGTGCCTTTCGTAGATGATTTCATCGTGGAAATTCAATTTGAAAAATCGACCATCGTGATGAACTTTCCATTGGATTTAATGGATATCAATCGTGTTATTTAACTTCCTGACTATTTTTCCAGAACTCATTTCTGAAAGCTTGAATTTTGGAATCATCGGACAAGCGATCAAAAGTAAAACGATCTCGTGCTCAGTTACAAGTTTACGTGAGTTTGCGACTGATAAGCATCGCTCAGTAGATGACAAACCATTTGGCGGTAATGACGGCATGTTGATGAAGCCAGAGGTTCTTGGGCGTGCGCTTGAAGGTAAACGTCATACTAAGATTTTATTTCCATCTCCACAGGGAAAACTACTGACGCAGGCAAAAGCGAAAGAGCTTTCTTCTGCTGGTGAAATTACATTTTTATGTGGTCGTTATGCTGGAATCGATGAGCGTGTTTTGGTCTATTACAATGTCGAAGAAGTCTCTGTCGGTGATTATGTTGTTAGTGGTGGGGAATGGCCGTCGTTAATTATTATGGATGCGATTGCTCGGCATGTGCCTGGGGTTCTGGGAAATCAAGTGTCACTAGAGGTTGATTCTTTTTCTAATGGTATTTTGGAATCACCGGCCTACACGCGCCCTCAAATTTGGAATGATTTAAAGGTTCCAGAGATTGTCGTGGGCGGCGACCATGCTAAAATTAAAAACTTTAACGAATGGATGTCGTTATTGATCACCTTAAAAAAACGCCCTGAACTGTTGGCCCAATTAGATCCAAACAGTAATTTGGGTAAGAAATGGCAGAACAAGGCCAAACTTAAAGAATTTTACAAGCAGCTTACGATCGAGGATAAAAAGTCGTGTGCTTTAGATAATATGGAGAGTTTACTTAATGACGTCTGAGATACCTTATGTCCCAAAAGTTGCGATTGGGTTGGTTCACTATCCGATCATCGACCGTGAAAAAGATATCGTAGCCACAAACGTAACTAATTTTGATATTCACGACATTGCTCGTGCAGCAACGGTATACGGGGTTGAACGCTACTATATCGTTCATCCTATGCGTGAACAGCTGATGTTTGTTGAGCGCATTTTGGATCACTGGAGAGTCGGTCAAGGGTCAAAATTTAACCCATTTCGTAAGACGGCGCTCAATCCGGTAAGAACTGCCGAAGACTTGCAAAAAGCCATCGAAGACTGGAAAAAAAATACATCATGGGAGGGGGAAGATCCGATTGTGATCGCCACCCATGCTCGGCCCGTAAATGGGGCCAAACCGCTGACCTTTGCAGGGGCTCGAGAAATCATGTTTGATCAGAAAAAACCAGTATTTGTGATCTTTGGGACCGGCTTTGGATTGACCGACGATTTCATGAAAAATTGTCATTATGTGTTAGAGAGCATCCGAGGCGCCCCTCCGAAAGATTATCGACATCTTTCTGTTCGCTCGGCAGTGAGTATCTGTCTTGACCGTTTGCTTGGACCGTGGTAGCTGTCATAGTTCTGAAAAAAAAAGGAAATAGCACTATGGCAAAAGCAGCATCTAAAAAAGCGAAAAACACGTTAGGCGAAAAAACTGGTAAACAACTTATCCGTCGTTTAACGGCTAAACCGATCACTAAACAAATGGACACTTTCTCTTCTGGCGACACTGTTAACGTATACGTTAAGGTTAAAGAAGGCGAAAAAGAAAGAACTCAGGTTTACAAAGGCGTAGTGATCAAGATCCAAGGATCTGGTTCTGCTAAAGCATTCACAGTACGTAAAATCTCTTCTGGTGTTGGCGTTGAAAGAACATTCCCGTTCCGTAGCCCACTTGTTGAACGTGTAGAAAAATTATCAACTGGTAAAGTACGTCGTGCAAAACTTTACTACTTACGTGATCTAGATGGTAAATCGGCACGTATCGAATCTGAACTAGTAACTGCAGGTGCAGAAGCGGCTACTGGTGCTAAAGCCGAAGCTTAGTAAAATAGATGCGCTCCAAGCCAGCACACTGGCTTGGGCCGAATTGCCTTACGATTACATAATCGGGGTAGATGAAGTGGGTCGCGGTTGTTTGGCTGGACCCGTCGTCGCTGGTTGTGTGGTCTTCTCTAAAGAGACGTCGAATTGGACCTCTTTCAAAGATTCTAAAACTCTATCTGAAATTAAAAGAAATGAACTCAGTTTGCAGATCCAAAATAATCATGTTCATTCATTGGGTTCCTGCGATCAATCCGAGATTGATGAAATCAATATATTAAAAGCCTCATTGCTTGCGATGAAGCGGTCTATCGAAAAATTGAATCTTCCAGCCAGTGCTTCAAAGATAGTTTTGGTCGATGGGAATCAGTTTATTCCTGATTTGACTGGATTTGATCAGATGACTGTCGTCAAAGGTGATATGTGGATTTCGTTGATATCGGCGGCGTCCATCGTTGCAAAAGTTCATCGTGATACGTTGATGAAAGAATACGAATCAAAGTACCCTGGGTTCGGATTTGCGGACCACAAGGGTTATCCTACTCAAGGCCACAAAGATGCTATTGCTTCACTTGGTGTAACTACGATTCATCGTAGATCATTCAAGGGAGTTAAGGAGCATGTACTATGAGCACGTTAAAGGTTTAAATTCCGAACACAAAGTGATCCAACATTTGCAGCGACAGGGTTGGCGTCTACTGCACCATCGTTTTAAAACTAAAATTGCGGAAATTGATCTGATTTTTCAAAAAGGTCATGAATTTAAAATGGTCGAGGTGAAATCTATCGCGAGCTGGGATTTTGTTTCGTATCGGGTGTCTAGAAAACAAAAACAGCGTTTGATTCGTGTGTTTCATTACTTTCAACAACGTTTTTCTTTGGATATCACACTGGAATTAGCCCTAGTTCCCGCAGACGGGGATATTTTATTTATTGAAATTGAAAATGATTGTTGAGACACTATTCAAGATGAAGTTGAAATCGTTCCTAATTATTACTTTGTTTTTGTCTCAATCTGCGTTTTCGCAAGATCTAAAACAGTTTTTGAAATCGTGTGGCTATGGAACATTGGCCGGAGCGGGATTAGGCTTGGCCAGTTTGGTGTTCGAAAAAAAACCAAATGAAAGTTATGGAAATATTGCGCGGGGAGCTTCGCTGGGGCTGTATGGCGGTATTGCCTATGGTTTATTTACGATGAATCAAGTTTCAGCAAAGTCGTCTAATGATATCGTTGAGGTTGAAAGCAACAGGTTATTTGTGTATCCAACCGTTGATGGAAAAATCGAAACTCTATACGTTTTCCGTTTTTAATTTACAGTTTGATTTTCAATGCCTGCGTCTATGTGATGGGTGCACGCCAGTTACTTAGTTGATAATTTGATCTAAGGCTTCGATTGTAAGCGGCGGCTTTGAATTACCATCAAACGTAAACTCGAACGATAGTTTTAATTCTTGAGTACCTGATGTCACCTGGTATTGCGCTAATGTAATTAACCAGCAGTCACCTGGTGGTTTAAACTGACTTACATAGGCCCAAGATTTAATACGCTTGTTTTTTGAATTATTTAACCAGTTGCCATCGTAAACAAACTGACCAATTAGGTTGAAGTACTTAGTGATTAAACCTGTTCTGAATAAGTAGTCCTCTGTTCGTGTGTTTACATCGACGTCTTTGCCTGGAGTTACCGAGTACGTTCTGTTGAGTCCCAATTCATAGAAGTTTCCAAATTTGTTTGTAAAACGCGCGGATGAAGACACATTGGTGACTTTTTGGTAGGGATAGTAATTAAACAGTGACGAGGTTGTGAAAGAATCTAAATTCACATTTAAGTAGGCTGCTACGTTAGACCACGGTTGTTTGGTGGATGAATTTAGGTTTGATTGATAGACGTCATACGATTGCGATAAGCTAAGCGATGCTAATTGTTTGTAAACAGCTGAGTTTCCTACCCAAGATTTTTCAGTTAAACGTTGAAGGACAGAGAACGTAACTATTTCGCGATCTAAACTGCGATCAAGATAGTCGAACTGCAAGCCGAAAGGGCTGGCTAAATCACCGTCAGAAATTCCATCTTGGCTTGTGAATGGAATTTCTGTTTGGTTATCTTTATCAAAGCCCCAGAAAGGATGTTCTTTGCGGTCAACCCAAGGTGTTTTTGTGTAGGTAACTTGCGGGATTACTTCGTGGCGCAGTTTAGTTCCTTTAATGTCGTTAGATGACGAGTAGATCTGAGTCAGCTGTGTTCGGGCACTGACTTCTGTTTTTAAATAACGACGGTATAAACGAGAGTATTCATCACTTAACTGAAACTGATACTGTGTCTCGCGGTAGGAGACTTTAGGTAAAATATCGACGGTGTCTCCAAGGTTGATTGGATAACTTAATGTCGGTTTGAAGTCTAAACGTTGGCCAGTGCGGATTAAATCATTGTAAGGGTTAAATTGGCCGTCATTGATCAGCACGCAGTTGGGATCGCGGTCATAATCAGGAGAATCACAGGAGTTTGTTGGAAAGCGAATCATGTCCGTCGAATCACTCGCGGTGACTGGTGCTGTTGAGCACTTTCCAGTCGTTGGATCAATTTTACAGCGAGTCATGTCGTCGTAACTTTTTCCAGCACGAGCGAGATTTAAATAATTTAAGTCCCAGCTAAAAAGCAGAGGAGAGTTCGTGTACAAAGGCTCGGTCATTTGTGAAACGCGGATTTCGGGAACGCGATGCACACTTTCGTCGTTGCCAGACAGTGGATCGCTTTTCAGCATATTTAAATGATAAGCCGTATCTATATTTGTGTGAATATTTTCAAAGTTTTTAGTTAAACTCATCCTATTTTCAAATGAAGGTTCGTTGTGATTACGCGTTTCCCGCGAGAAGTCTTTCGGATATTGCAAGTCGCTGGCATTGTTGATTTGCATTCTGTGGATGTAGTCTTCAGGTAGTAGGGTGTAGTGATCGTATTTGATGAACCAGCGATTAATGCCGGTGCCGCGGTGATCTTCTCCGCGGAATCTATTGACGCGATCTTCATTTTGAAAAACTTTGTCGCGCAGCCATCCAGTGCTGAGCTCTCCGTAACTTTCCGCGTTCAGCATATATCTATAGTTAAGCATGTTCTTTATACCACGTAATTCGTAGTTCTTAAAAGTATACGTAACATCTTCATTTCTAGATTTTACCCAGAAGAGCGATTGGGATACGGTTAGCCCCCCCGCCTGAGACGACTCAAATTCAGGGGTTAATAAACCTGTTTGGCGATCGCTCTTAAGAGGAACAATTAAGTAGGGAATCCAGAAAACCGGAACCGATCCAAAACGTAAGAACGAGTTTTTAATATACGCATATCCACCAAGTTCGGCACGAATTTGCGAACCTTGAAAACTCCACGAGGCAGGGCAATTGGTACATGTGGTGTAGTCGGCTTTCACCACGTAGTAATCGTTCTCGCCGGTTTTATTAATCAATTCACCTTCGAAAATAACATTACCAGATTGAACGAAACCTTTAGAAATTACGCCGGTATTAGATTCATAATCAAACCAGATCTGATCGCCACCGATTGTAGATTTTGTTTGAGTCATTAAAACGCGGCCGCTCAGATATATACGCTTTGTTTTAAGGTAGACTTTCGCGCGATCGCACTTGATGTGATAATCTTTGTAAACGATTTGAACGCCGCCTTTTAGGTCGACGATTTCATTTTCATCGCGGTCTAGACTATCCGCCTGGATAACAAGACCTTGAATCTTAGCATTGATGATTTCTGCGTAGAGATTAGAGGCTAGTAATAATAAAAAAAAACCAGTAGTTGCCGCATGTTACGTAGGCAAATGACATCATTTTCCCTCGCCTTTGTCTAGATAAATCTTTTGTCCAAAAAATAGGAAAAAATGAAAACTCGGCTCCTGTGAATGCTATTTTGAGACGATAGGTTTCAAAAGCAAGGAGTGCTATGAAGACGGAAGCTGTAAAATTAAGCGATGGGTATCGTGTAACCTTCACAGGTAAGCTCGATTTAATGAAGACTAACTATTTGCGTAATGTACTTTTGCAAGAGTTTAAAAATCAGCGTGTAAATTTAGATTTAAAAAACTTAAGTTTTGTAGGTTCAAACGGAATTCTTCATTTTTTTACCACAATTAATGAAGTCGCTGCGTTAGGCAGCATCCATTTCCAAATTGACGGTTTGAGTGAAGACTTTAAAAAAATCGTTAAGTCCTACAACTACACAAACCTGGCGTTTGATTTCGTCAGCGTATTGCCGACAGTTGCGGAAAAAACAGAAGGTATGGGTGAGCTAATCGAAGACGAATGGTTAGAAACTAACCCAGGCTTTCAAAAAACTGAGCCGACAAACATCGGCTAGTTTTAGCCTTTTGAGTTCAATTGCTTGCTAAGCTCAAGATTAATGTTCTCTAAGCTTTCTAGGGCCGACTTTAACTTGTCGGTCTCTTTGTTTTTTTGGTTCCAGAGAAATTTCATCGATTCTAATTGTTGTTCTAAATCCAAATTCTTTTGCGATAGATCCTGATTCTCTTTGTTCAGCATGTTCAGGGTAATTTTTAAGTCTTTATTTTCGGCTTCGTGCTTGTAGCTGGCTTTTTTTAGCTCAATTTCGTTAGTCTTGAACGACTCGAGCATGTTAGCAATTTCTGCTTGTTTGTTTTCGACAAGGCGCTCGAGTTCGATTTTTTGATTTTCAGAATCAAGGAACCGGCTATAGTAGTCTTTGTTTTCGTTCGCAATTTTCGTTTGTAGATCAAGCTCTGATTGGATGTCTTTGATCTCAGTTTTTAACTGCTGGATTTCGCTTTCGAACGACTCTGTTACTTTAGAGATTTTCAGATTATCAGAATCGATTTGTGCCTGATAGTTTTTAATCAACTCGTTCATTTGAGCTCTAAGCTCTCTAAGCGCTATTTCTTTTTGAGAAAGCTGGTCGACTACGCGTTTGTGCTGGATTTCAAGTGACTTCGAATAATCTTTTAACTGCGCGAAGTAGGGCTTAACTTGAGTTTTGATTTTTTCTTGATAGCGCTGGAGACGGCTGATTTCAATGAATTGTGCTTGATTTTTCTCTGTCAGCATTCCGTTTTTAACATCTAGAACTTCGTTGATTTCGGTTAGCTCTTGGATAGTTGCCTTAGAAGCTTTGTCTTTTTCTCTTAGAACAAAAATTTGATCGCCAAGAACTGACTTTTCATGAGAGTGTTCTTCAATTTTTTTCTTTAAATCTTGAATTTCATTTTCATAAATGGAAAGGCGGCGAAGAGTGACTTTAAGTTTTTCATTGTTCTGATCTTGAATGGAAAGAAGGGTTTCAAGAGACATCGAATTATTGTTTTTCTGAACACGATTCGGTGTCAGTGTCGCCGAAAGAGTTCCGACCTCATTGTTTTTTTTGTCAGTGTGGATCGCTTGCGAATGAAAAAGATTAGTTGTGTCCATAACTTATTGTATCAAATCAATACGCTTTCACAATCCAAGGTCCTAAAACTAGACCAACGTCACATCTCAGGATGTCAGTCGTGATAACTGGACTAAAGAGGTCGGTCTGCTGGACCGAAGAATAAGTATGAGTCAATTTAAGCTCGCCTTTTCGCCAGAGAACGAAACAAAACGCATTTTTGAAATGGGCATTGATCCGAGTGATTTCGGCAAACCAGATCAGTTGCGCTACAAGATTTTAGTCATGGTAATGGAAGAGCATTATGAGGAAGCTATCGAGGCACTGCGCGTATTCTTTCAAACCGAAAGTGTTTTCCCGACGTTTAATCAGCGAGTAGAGCGCTATATTAACCATTGCATCGATTTAATATACGCGATCAAAGCTAAACGTAATTTTCCGGGTATTAGTCAGTTAACTCGTGCTAAGCAACAGGAGCTGCGTGACCGATTTAAGGATCACTTTAACGAGTTGATTTTTATGCTTAGAAAAATAGAAAAGGTTGAGCGGGATTTAGAGTTAGAGGATGCTCGGAGTACAATATATGTAGTTCGTGCTTTGTGGGTTGCGGCCTTAACGCTCTTAGTGACTTGGTTTGCTATTGAAATTTACCGCGGTTTAGCAGTTACGAGCTTTGTTGTTCTCGAGGAGACATTTACCAAGTGGGTAGATGCCGCCCTCGACTTTATGAAAATCTAAACTATTTGATAGTTGAGTAGAGCGCCTTTAAAACCATAAAGTTTTGGCCGCCATCTAATTTTTTACCATTTACAAATATGGTTGGTGTGCCAGTAATTTTAGCGTCTTCGCCTTCTTTGGCTGCCGTTTTTACCCAGTTCATAGCCTCTTCAGTGCCCATACATTCTTTCATTTGGGCGCACCGAGATTCATCTAGGCTGCAAATCTTTTTATCCACTTCATCATTGTTGGAAACACCATGAAAGAATTCTTGGTTTTCAAAAATATAGTCGTGGTATTTGAAACCTTCTTTGTATAATTTCTCGGCGCAATAAGAAGCAAATGAAAGGCGACAGCGAACACCGTCTCCACCGCCTTGTAGCCCAGGACTAGTGTTGCACGTGCCATCAAGTGGATACGGCTTGAAAACAATTTTAGCATTTGTGTAGGTGTTAACGAATGTCTTAAGAGGACCGTTGGCGTGTTTGCAATGTGGGCAAAGGTAGTCTGCAAATTCAACGATTACAAATTTAGAATCTTCAGGGCCTTTCGTTAGTCCGCGGCCTAAATCGAAGTTGACCGGCTCTTTTGTTTTCCATGCTTGAATGCTGTCCGAGATGTACAGCTCAAGACGGTCACTAGCGAAGCGTTTATTTATATTCCAATTAACGAAAAGCCCCAACAGTGGAATCGCTGCTAAAATCCACAAAGTACCCTTGTTTTCTGTGAACAAGTAGGGGATTACAGAACCAAGGCTTTGGCCTTTCTCTTTTGTAAGGTGAAGACAAACGAAGGTAATCAAAGAAAGGGCGTAGGCGCCCATACAGAATGGACAGTAGGAATTTAGGAACAGCAATGAAATCACGCCCATGACAACCGAGACACCCAAAGTGAAGGCAGAGAGTAGGTAGCCGAAATAGAATGCGCGACGGCTTTCTGTTGAGGTAAGGAAAAAGTTAATCAACAAGATCAGTAGTCCAGCGTTTGTAAAAGCGCCTAGCATCGCTATGGGAACGCCAAATAAATCAGCAAATTGGCTCGTAGAGGCCACGTCGCAATTAAATTTTTCGTTTATGTTACAAGCGTTGGACGAGTCGATACCAAACTTCAGGCTATAGTACTTGAAAGATAGGTAGATGTGTAATCCGATGGCTGTTAAAGTTGATAAAAACGCGACGTAAATTAATTTTTTGCTTTTTGTTTCCATTTCTTAATGAGACCATAAAACAGTGCTGAGGTGAAATTATTTTTAGTACTCATTTTCTTGGAGAAGTATAGTGACAGGGAGCGGCGATAGGGTTCAGATAAAAAGGGACCTTTATCAATATGTTCTGAATCAAGTGAACCTGCGCTCGGGAAGTCCACGGTCGGAAATCAATAAGTACAAAAAGACCTACGACTCTTTAAATCATCGTTCGTGGAAAATCTCTCACCGAGACGAGTTATTTAAGGCCATTCGCAAAAGTAAACTGATTTTTATGGGGGATTTTCATTCTCTGCATCAGTCGCAGCGGTCGCATATGCGCATCCTTAAAAATATTCAGTTAAAAACCTTTCGGATTGCGGTCGAGTGCATAGCTTTTCAGCATCAAAAGTATGTGGATCAGTATTTGGCTGATCAAATCGCTGAGGACGAGTTTTTAAAAAAAGTTGCTTGGAAGAAAACGTGGGGGTTTCCTTGGGAAAACTACCAGGAAATTTTTCGCTGGGCGAAACAAAACAAGGTCCCGGTTATAGCTTTAAACCATGTGAAACATCGAACATTAAAGGATTCGATGAAAAAACGTGATGTGGTGGCTAATCAGATACTGAAGAGCGAGCTTCAGAAATCGCCAAGCCCCATTTTTGTAATATACGGGGAGTCTCATTTAGCATCGCCAACTCTTATGAAAGGTTTGGACAAAGAGGGCGTTAAGTATCTTAAGATTTTTCAAAATATCGATGAAATCTATTTTGAATTGATGGATCTAAATAAAGAAGATGATGTCGATGTAGTTAAGTTTAACAAAAAAGAATACAGTATAATGAACGTTCCCCCATGGGTGAAGTGGCAATCGCACTTGATGTATTTGGAAAACAAATACGATCATGAAATCGAGAACGAATCTCTCGATTTTACTGACTACATCGATCAATATATAAAACTTATCGCTCAAGAGCTAAGAATCAGTATTAGCTCGACTCATTTAAGTGTGTATTCGTCGTTTGATTTTTCGTTTCTAAAGAAACTGCAGCAAAACACAACGCGAGACGAGTTCAACTTCTATAAACTTCTCATTGAAGAAGAACGAACATTCTATATTCCGCGATTAGGCTTGGGGTACTTGGGGCGCTCGACTATAAATCAAGCGTCGTCGCTGGCGATGCAGTATGTATATTTTCAATTAAATAAGATAAAAGACATTAAGTTTTCTCTACCGGATCATTTTTTAAGTTTAATTTGGCTTGAGGCTGTTAGTTATTTCGGGACTAAACTTATAAATCCAAAACGTAAAACAGAAACGATAACTGATATTAAAAAGCGTATTCTTGATTCAGATACTAAGGAAATTAAAAAGGAACCGTTAAAACTAGCGTTATTCCAGAAAACAAAAGAAATCATGATTTTGTCAGGTCGTCCTGTTTTGAAAAATAGAATGGAAGTTAAACGAAACTCAAGTTACATTCGATGTGCTAATTTGCTTGGATCCTTATTGGGCGAAAAAATATACAAAGGTTACAAAAGTAAGTTTTTAACTCTAGATTTCGTTTTGTCGTTAGTTAAGAAAAAAATAGGAACCCAATCATTTGATTTGTTTTATTATGAAATGCTCGAGGTTATCGAAAATTTGCCGGAAACATTCCAAAGCAAAATAGATCGTTTATAGGTTGTATAGAAAATTACTATATTTAACTGCACGGGCTAAAAAGTCTAGGATGTTCTAATCCTATGGACGCCTTTCCAAAAACTTTTTAACCTATGTCCGAGGGGATGCACGGATATGAAAGTTCTTATTGTTGAAGATGAAATTGATGTCGCTGATCTTCTACAGATTTTTATTTCACTGGAGTTTCCAGAGGCCGAGATCACCATAGCTACAGATGGGCAGATGGCTTTGGAAAAATTGAGTGTTCTGCGTTCTGTTGATTTTATTTTCTCTGATTTTAATATGCCAAAAAAAAATGGCGGGGACCTGTACCTAGAAGTGCGCAAGCAGTTTCCCAAATTACCATTTATTTTAGTAACCTCCGAAGATCCTAAAAAACATAAGCAGTTTCTTGGGGCTAATGATTTCTATCATATTGACAAGCCATTCTCTGATAAAGATATCAACAATCGAATTGTGCAAATTCAGGCGGGTGTTAAGCCGGCGGTAAACAAATCGCGCGATTTTGTGCCTATAGATGTGCGGACCCTGCAGCGGTTATTTAAAATCAATACGGCTGTATATTTAAAAATTTCTGCCGAAAAATTTGTAAAGGTACTGCACGCGGGAACTGAGTTTAATCAGAACGAGGTGCAGCGTTTTTCAGATAAAGCGATTGATGAGTTGTATATCGAAAAAATCGAATTTGAGAACTTTATCAAAGATTATCGAAAGAATGTGTTTGCGCGTTTAGCTTGGGAGAAGGTCAAAACGGAAGAAAAATTTGATATTTTAGCCGATGATGTGGCGTTAATTGGAAAAGCATCTCGGATTTTTGGATGGTCTCCGGCAGTGGTTGAGTTAGCCCAAGAAAATATTTCGAATGTAATTAATTTAGTAAAGTCAGAGCCAAATTTTTCAAAATTGGCCGATATGCTTAAAAATGACAAAAATAAAAAACTAGCGTCGCACACAATATTGCTTACGTTCATGTTAACCGAACTTGCGACACGAATGAATTGGGCGTCTCAAGGTACAATTGAGAAACTTACTTTCGCCGCGATTTTGCATGATATTGAGTTGGATGATGATTTGTTTGCGGAAAAACAGACGCTGATGATGCATGATGAAATTTTAGCGCTGAAAGAGACGGATCCTAATAGTAAATTATTATTGCACCCTCTGGATGCGTCTCAGTTAACTTTGAACTGGCCAATGTGTCCAAGCGATGTGGACGTGATTATCCGTCAACATCATGAGCGTCCCGATGGGCGAGGTTTTCCTTTGGGGCTAGCCCCGTTTAAAATTTCCCCACTGAGTGCAGCGTTTATCATGTGTGAAGATATAATTTATAAGTGTATGATCGATAGCGATGCTGACTTAAAAAACTATTTTGTAAATCTGAAAGAATATTACTCAAGGGAGCCTTTTAAAAGTATCTATCCGAAGCTATTAGATATATTCCTGTAATTCAAAAATAGTGTCGTTTTTTTAGACAATTTCAGGACCCGACCCATTTTGATTTTTTTACTTCACTTTTCTTTAGTCTAGCCGATCTAGTCTATATGCGAGTTTCAATTAGTATTTTAAGTCAAGTGTGTTTGTTGATTCTGCTTGGTCTGACTATCGTCTATTTCAAGTCTGAAATTTACTTCGATCGGCAGCAGCTCCTAGCCGATATGCCGAAAGATAACTCTGAATTACTGGAAGAAAAGGAATTTGAATTACGCGTGGTGAAATCCCAGCTGGAAGGTGTGAAATCAGAGACCTTGGCAGTGTTAGAAAAAGAAAGCACGTTGCCTGCAAATAGTTTAGCGCTACAAAATTTAAGATCACAACTTCGTAGTCCAGCTTCGATTCCGCAGCTTGATATGAGTCTTTTGGAGGCTGAAAAAATCAAGAAAGCATTTCGTAGTAAAAACTATTTTGAAGTTACCGAGATGGCTGAAGAATTTTTGGATAAAAACTCTCAGAGTGTAATGGTTCCCGAAGTTTCATTTTTTGCAAGTGAATCGTATTTTCTAAATAAGCAGTATGATAAAGCTATTTCTTCGATTGAAAAAATGACCAATCAGTTTCCTGATCACATCATGACGGGTTATGCTTTACTGCGCTTAGGTCAAATCAGTGAAAAAGCGGATCAGGTCGAAGAGGCCGTTTCCATTTACAAAATTATTAAATCTCAATTTAAAGACAAAGGCTTGGTCGACGAGGCTTCCTTAAGAATCGCTCGTATCGAAGAATAAGTAGAGAGTATGATGAATGCGCGGCTAGGGATTATCACATTATTACTGAGTCAGATACTGCTGGCATATGTCGAGTTTCCAAAGGACTGCCTCACGGCAGCTGATTCGGTTTGTCACTTCGGTACTGTGAAAAAAAATTCCACCTATGAACAAGATGGGTTACGTGTCTATCTTGGTAAAGAGACCCTTCTGAAGAAAGAAAACGGGGTTATCGAGTGGGTATACGGACCGGTTTTGTTTGAAGTGGAATCGAAAAGCATAGTTTCATTTAAGAAAAGTACTATCACCTTGCAAAAGGGAGCGTACCTATTTTTTGGGTCTGAATCCTCGCTTAAGGTAGATGTGTTAGATGGTAATTTTAAACTAGGAAAATTTCAAGTTACGGAAGGTTTTCAAGCAACCTTTGTGGGTTCGGAAGGTAAAATTTCACTCGAACCATTGCAGGCTATCGATTTAAAAGAACACCTTGTTCGCTATGTAAATGTGAAAAATTTAAATAAGTTGCAGGCGAAAGAGTATATAGAGGAATTTGGTCCTAAACACAAAAACTATGTTGCCTGGGTAGAAGAGTTAAATAAAAATTTAATTAAGCGCTCTATTGCTCATGACCAGCGTGTTTTGGAGTTGGAGCGAGATGCTAAGGAGCGCGCCCGAGTCGCACAAGAAAAGCGAAAAATGGATTTCTTCAATAAGGTTTTCGAGAGGTAGCTCGCTAAACGTCGATCCTTATGATACAGACCAAAGCCTTATTTTCTTAAAATACCAAGAATTGGATCATAAAAACTGAGGGACTCCTTTAAAATGGAAGGTATATCCAGGAGGGATATAATGGCCATTTCACGATCCGATCGAGCGAATGAAACCAGTAGACTTTCAGACCTCAAGGACGAATATGATTCGCGCGAGACTGCAAATCTAAAAAAGAAAAATGCAGAGATTAAACGCAATCAAAAGAAACATCAGGAAGAGTTGCAAGAGACTCGTTCGAGTTATGAAAATAAAATCAATGACATGCAGTCTAAGTTTTATGAACGGTTAACTGATCGTGACCGTAACCATCAGAAGCAAATTGAAGACGTACGCGGTGTTTACGCTAGTCAGCTGCGAAAAAAAATGGAAGATTCTCAGGCAGAGCGGGAAACGTTGACGGAAAATTATGAGTCAGAAAAACAGCATCAAAATAAAATAAGCGAAAGTCAAAAAAACTTGGCGCAGCGTAA
>ERZ761610.674-NODE-674-length-23890-cov-26.850052_pt1 | contig 23890 bp, 15 predicted proteins | sample MGYA00512164_ERZ761610 | MGnify/ENA primary metagenome ERZ761610 (study PRJEB28899, sample SAMN02850038) | bioreactor sludge metagenome | biome: EBPR Sludge; feature: EBPR Bioreactor; material: flocular biomat | place: Australia: Thorneside Wastwater Treatment...
CCGTTCGCGGGATGAGCGCGCGCCTCAGCCCTCTGGGAGAGGAAGACGTAACACACGGCGACGTTCGCCTTCACGTCCTCGATTTTCCGAATCGCGCCCGTCAGCGCCCGAACCTTCTCCGGCGACACGAGACAGACCACGGCTGTGACGGCTTCCAAGAGTCTTTCCATGTCACATCCCTGCGAAGAACGCTGCATCCCCTCGGTCGAGGGTCTGCACCAGCAATGATCTGTCGAGGTAACGATTGCCCCGTTCGCACGAAGTCTCGGAGACCAGACTGCATGCATGGCAGGCCGCCGCGTGCAACGAACGGTCTTTGCCCGGATCGTGCTCCGAGCAGAGCGGATCGGACGAGCAGATCTTCGACCGGTTCAGCGCTTGCCGGAGCAGCCGACCGAGATTCTCCGGTTTGCCGAGATCGACGAGGCCGCCCAGCGTCCCATCGGAATCGGCGGCCGCCGTGTAGATGAGGATGCCCGCTTGCGGATTCGCGCCCGTCACGTCGGCGTAGATGCGTTCGCGGATGCTCGCCGCGTTGTAGCCGCATTCCAGCGCCAGTTCTCGGATGAGCAAGTGCGACAGGGTGTGGAGCATGGCGTACCGGATGCCGGGGTAGCCCTCGTTCGGGTCGAGGTGGCGCGAGTTGCGCCATCCACCATGACCAGCCTTGAGCATCCCATCGACGCGGTGAACACCTGCCTGCACCTCCCAGGTTTGCAATGATGCTTCGTCGAACTGGATGAAGATGCCCTCGCCGTGAACTTGATTGGCGGGAACCCAATCCGGCTTGCGACGCGCAAGGCTCGCCATCTGCGGGCGCTCGTTCGGATTGCTCGCTTCTTCGGGCGCTTCCACACGGGTGAAGCCCAACAGTGCATTGACTTCGCGGAGCCTCTCCATCAGCAGTACTCTGCCGATCCGGCTCTCGAAGCCGGGTGGCGTGGCGACCTTCTTGCTCATGAAGTGCGGGTAGTCGGCAGGCGGATTGGTCGCCGTCAGCACTTCCCACTCCGGCCCCTTGATGTCAGCCTCGCCGACGACCTCCTGTCCGCCGCCGTTGCGATGGGCTTCGATGGCCTCCCAGATATCCGATGCCGGGTACTTGTCGATTCCCGGCAAGGCTCCGGTCTTCTTCAGCGTCTTCACCGTCACGGCGACGGCGACCTCGGAATCCAGATCGTCGAAGAACTCCCAACCGTCCTGAATCAGTTGGCCGAGCGGGTCTTTGGCCTGCGGGATGGCGAGTGCCGACAAGGTGATCGGAAACCAACTGTTCGTCGAACCCAGCAGGACTGCCCGTGCTTCCTCATCGCACTCCTCGTCGAAATGATCGAGGTGGGGATGCCTGCCTCGGCAGCTCGGCAGGTTTTCCTTTCCGGCCTTGCCGAAAGCGTGCGCCATGCTGCGCGATGCACCGCAGGCATCGCATTTCACCCACAGGTTCTCGGTTTGCAACGAAGCCCCACTCTCGAAGAAGCGCAGCGTTCCCTTGCACGGGTTGTTGCCACGATGGACGAAGTAGTGCCAGGGAAAATCGTCGAGGTGGCCGTCGCGGCATGCCAAGAGGAAACGCGCCGGAACGGCATCGGCATCCTTCGCGGGCTGATCGCCCTTGGAGCCACGACATCCCTTATGGACGAAGCGGGTTCGCTCCGGTCGGAAGCGGTTTTCCTTGATCTCGAACAGCCCCGCGTCGAAGGGTGACAGCAGACCGCACTTCACGCAGCGCATCCAGCGCGGGAACGGGCGAACGGGGACGCCGATGTTCGCCTCAGCCGACCACGGGTCGACGAGTTCGCTCTTCTGGAACGGTGGCATGCGCAGGTTCTCCACCTGCGGCCCGAGAACCTTGCGGACGGCGGCGAGCAGGCGCGGCTCGCCGATCGGCTGGCACCTGTCTTTCTCCCACTGATCGATTCCCAGCGTCACCACTGAGAGGCTCGGCAAATCGATCAGCGCGCCCGGCCCGTATGTCCAGAGCAGTTGGCTGGGGCGAACTTCCCCGACGGGTGTTTGATTGCTCATTCTCAGTCCTCGTCCTTCGGCACCGGACGCGGTTTCCACCCGTGGTCGTCCGAGATGTGTCCCGTGTTCATGATCAGGCGCACGCCCGGCTCCACCTCGCGCATCGACATCGGAACGGTCCAGTTGTCCCACGCATGGATGCCCGGCGACTTGACCAGCCCAACCATCGTCGCTGCCTGCGCACCGCGCTTTTCGTAAGCCAATGTCCGGCCGGGAACGCTCACTTCCTTCGCCCATTCGTCCGCACGTTCCTTCAGTTCACGTTCAGCCAAGTTCTTGATGGTGGGCGTTTCGCTGACATTCCAAGCCCGCCTGACCAGCACGTCGATGGCTTCGGTGATCTCAGGCTTGTCGGACTTGTCCAGCTCGCCGGCGCCCACGTTCGGGCTGAATGCGTCGTTTTCCAGTCGCATCAGGGAGAGGAGCGCGCCGGTCAGACCGCGATCCATTGCGCGTGGCGAGAACGGCGTCACCGACTGCGCTTCCACATGCTTGTAGAAGGTCGCGTGGTAATGCTCGAAGGTCTCGTAGTGCGAGAGGTCGCGCGGACGTGCCCACGTGAGCACTGTGCAGACCAAGCCGGGGAAAGAACGGCCCACTCGGCTGGTGGCTTGGATGTATTCCGCCGTACCCTTGGGCTGGCCGTTCACCGCCATCAGGCCCAAGCGATTCACGTCCACGCCGACCGACAGCATGTTGGTCGCCAGCACCACGTCGATGGCGCGGGTGTCGCCCTCGTTCCATTTCGTCACGTACTTCCCGGTAGCCGCGTCGAGCGTGGCCTTGAACTTGACCTCAAGATCGTCGAGGTACTTCGGGATGTCCTGACTGGAAACGCGCGAGGTCAGCTCGCGGATGTTGTTGACGCTGCGCTGTGCGAGCGCGGGCCGTTCGACCATGCTCATCTGCACGCGGTATGAACGCGTCTGCACGTCGTCCTCGGCCAAGCGCCGCATCCCGCCCAACTCACGCAACGAATTGAAGTAGCCGACCGTCGTCATGTACGGGTCGGCGGGCTCGCCGAAACGATCGAACAAAGCTTGGGCTGCGGTGAGTGAGGCGGTATAGACGCGAATCAGCATCGCGGGCCGCGAGCTGCCGGGAGAGCACACGCCGAGATAGCGCCGCCCGGGTCTATCTTCGATCGGACGCTGAACCGAGAAGTAGTTGTCCTCTACGTCCAGGCCATGCGGCGGGAACACGGACACGCGCCGCATGAACACGTTGTTCACTTGTTCCTTGGCCTTGCGCACCGTCGCCGTGGACGCGACGATCTTCGGTTTGACCGTCTTGCCATTGAGCGTCCACCCGCACAATTCATCGACGGCGGATTCGTACAAGCCGACCATCGTGCCCAGCGGGCCGCTGATGAGGTGAAACTCGTCTTGGATGATCAGATCTGGCGGTCGGATCAGCGCGACGTTCTTGACCTTTACCGCATGCAAGCCTTTCCCAGCCTGATGATTGCCGGAACAGCAATCCGCCTCGTGCCAGAGCAGACCGTGGCGCTCGCATTCCTGGCTCGCGCGACCGAACAACGTGCGCACCTGACCGCGCCACGCCATCATGGCGAACTTGTCCACGGTGGCGATCATCATCGTCGGCGGACGGTGGTAGATCTCTTCGTCCACGGTCAGCACCGGGATGCCAGGGTGCGGCAGATTGCTCGACCTGCCGCGAGAGAATGTGCAACTGCTCTTCTTGTCACCGCAGTACACGACGGTACGACCACGCTCTCTGTCCACCGTCACGTCTTTTCCGGGATCGATTTTGGAACCACACCACGGGCAACTGGTGAGTTGTAGCGGGGAAGTCCTACCAGCCTTGTTCTTGTTCGTATCCCGCATGTCCTGGATGGAATAGTGACTCTCCTCGGTCGTGCCCGGAGTTACCTTGTTGCCCACCCACAGTCCAATGGTGAAAGGCTCCTTGCCAAGCGATTCATCACCTAGCACGAGAGCATCGCGCCGAAGCTTTTCCATCGCGCAGATCAACGCGGTGGCACGTTGGAACTGCTGCAAGGTCAGAAGGCGCAGCGTGTAGCGCATGATCACGGCCAGACCGCGCGAACCGTCGTATCCGCCGAGGTTGCCTTGCAGGCGGCGGATCGCCATCGTGAATGCCGCCACGCCCAGATAGGCTTCAGTTTTGCCACCGCCCGTGGGGAACCACAGCAGATCGGCATGGGCTTCCATCGGTTGTACGCGATCCGGATTCGCGGGATCGGCCAGCGAGGGAATCGACAGCAACAAGAACGCCAACTGGAACGGACGCCAGCTACGGTTCTTTGGCAGGTCGAACTGATCGACTGTGACGTCCCGACCTCGCCGCATTTCGAGCGCGTACTGGCTGCGTACACGCTGGATCGCCATCGCTCGGTTAGCGAAACGGAAGGCCGCCAAGGCTTTCTCGTCGATCTTCAGCGTATCGATCCCCTGCTGCAGGCGCGCCTGGATTTCCTGACACCGATCCAGAGCTTGCCCAGCCTGCGTGTCGTACCCGATCACGTCTTTGCCGATGCGAGCGCGTTGCTCGGCGATCCACGCCGTATAGTCCTTGGTCAGCATGTTCAGGGCATCGACCAACTGGGCGACGTCAAGCGTGGCGAGACGCTGCATGTCGAGCAGACCAGTCGCCACCATCTCCTTCATCGCCGGACGGTCGGCAGGGTCGAGGCCCGGCGTTTCCGTGACCTGCACCTCGTACTGCGGCATTACGATGGTGCGCACCTCGGTGGACAGCGTCACTTCGTCCGCAGTCTCGGCATGGACGGCGACGCCATGTCCGACCGCGAACTCCACCCGGTTGCGGTAGATCATCTCCAGTGATTCGCGTTCGGTGTCCATGCCGTCGGCGTCCAGCACAGGGCGGCGGCGGAAGATGGCGCGTTTGGATGCATCCGATTCCGCGCGCACGATCAGCTCCGGCTGGAACAGCCACGCCGTGTCGCGCTTGGTATCGGGCTCTTCCTGCGCGTTGATCAGGAACAGCGTCACCAAGCGGTCGCCGTTCGCATTCTTGGCGCGGACGGAACCCTGAATCCGCACTGCTGGATGACTCGCATCCGGTGCCTGATGGGGAATCACGCCTTCGGCGAGCGGCAGTACCAGCTTCCCACCGCAGGGGATGCGTTGCCAGACCTTGGCCTTCTGACCATTAGGCCGCGTCAGCTCGTGTTCCTCGTTCGGCACACGCTCATAGCTGCCCCATCGGGCCTCGACCTCGATGCGTTCGGCGTCGCCATCGACGCAGAAGGTCATGCCGAAACTGCTGGGCACCAACGATTGATTGCTGGCAGCGTCGATCTCGTCCGATGCATCTGATTCGGGCTCCACCCGTCCAGTCGCCGTGCCGAATTCGGCACCGGCTTCATGCTGGAATTTCGTTATCGGATCGGAGGGTTCTTCGACTTCTTCTTCCGCCAACGGGCCTTCCAGACCTTCGATACCACCCTGGGCCGCTTCGCGCGGCGCCAGCTTGCCGACCAGATAGCGGTCGCGCACGCTCATGTCCACGATCCGCTCGTGCGGGCCGCCCGCCGGGCCGAGCAGGTCGTCCACCACGGCCAATTGCAGCAGTTCTCGGATGTAGGCCCGATCCTCGACCGGCGGCACGCCACCGACGGTCTGATGCAGCGCCGTGGACAAGGCCGCGAGGAACTCGTCCCACTGGACATGCCCGACGTTCCCCGAATACGGCGCGGCCAACGAAACACTGGCGATCGGCACCGGGGCATCGGCAACGGACAGCCGGTCGAAGAAGATCGTGGTGCTTTCGAGGTCGGAACGAAGCCGAAGCACGCGCCCGGTGCGGACGATCTCCCCTGCGGGGCTCAGCACGAGCACCCAATCGTCCTCGGCGATGCCTTGATACACGGAGTGGTCTCCCGCCAAGACCAAGGTGTGTGGCGCTAACCTGAGATAAGTGCCGAGGGCATGATCGACGACTATCCAGGCCTGCGGCTGCTTGCCTGTCTCTTCATTCGATACTTTCTTGTCTTTCTCATGCATCAGTTGCACCTCATCGGCATTTGCCAGGATCGATATGCCTGTCGAATAAAGAAGCTTCGCGTCGTTTCACCTGTCGCCATAGATCTCGCTATGGTCGACACGCTCCTTTGCGGCCAGGGTAATCGCTTCGATATCGCGATGCGGGATGACGCGAGCGATGTTCTCAGCGTCCTGCGTCAGACCGATCGCGACGGTGAATCTGCCTCCAGAGTCGATACCGAAGTGCGGGACCATAGTGCCGAGTGGATCGAGTTCGATGAATCGAAATTGGCTCGCCGGTCCTATTTGTTGCTTCAACTCCACCTGTACCGCTTCGATGGCCCGGCGATAGAGCTCATAACCGGATCCACCGCCAGTGACGAAGATCGGCACCCCCTCGCACCACGCCGAACCCTTGGGATATTGCCCAAAGCGGTCACGCGGCACTGCCACCCCCCGCGCGTTGGTTCGTGTGGAATTGATGACGTTCGTGACACATTTCACGACTTCATTCATGAATTCAGAATCTGCTGCATCGACTTCGTCCTGGGTTTTGCCGTGTCGTTTCGCAAAGCCATCGGTCGGCTCGACCGGCGCGGCGTCGTCCCATTTCATATCGAGGTTTAGTAGGGTATGGCGGTTGTAGGACAGGTAATGGGTTCCGAGCGGGCGGACGGCCGAGAAGAAGATCGGAATTCGCGGAGATGCGTCGAGATCGGTTGGCATGACGACGTTGAACGTCGCCACGTCGAGCGTGGCCGCACCGATGTCGATCAGCGCGTGCAGTCCTTCGTTAACCTGTGCCGATCCGAGGTAACCAGCGATCTGCGCCACAAACTCCGGCACGACGCCTGGTTCCGTCTCCAAGCCACTGTCCACTGCGTCAGTCTTCCACGCGGCAACGATGTCGGACTCGCGGAGATCGTCACCAGCCGTCAATTGCCAAGCGGTCCGCGCGATGCGTCCGAACAGCTGGACGACCTCTGGTTTCTCGTGAGGCTCAGTAGGGCAGCCGATGTTCAATTCCCAACGAAGTGAACGCGCCACGAGCTTTCGCCCGACCTCCGGGTGCCGATACAAGAACGCCCTGGAATAACGGATGACCAAGGCGAGGTAGGCCAGGGTAGCCGTCGGACACACGCCCGAGCCAGCCATCTCGATAGCCGAGAGCTTGAGGTTCCCCTCGACATTGGATTCGGCATGCCACTGCCAACGGTACTCGCCATCCGGCGCACGAGCGACGAAACCGGGCATCACATAGCGTCCCGTCGGCGACTCGTCACCTGTGACAGCGGACCAATCTACGGGAACCAGGTCGACACCCGCCCGTATCGCTACTTTCGTGAAAGCGGTTCCGAAATCCACCCCGATTCTGACGACCATGGGGGCTGTTCTGCCCCCAATTCGATCGGGATGCTGCAACGACCGACCAGCTCCGCACCACTCGGGCATGGCCAGAATTCGCAACCCATCGATGTGTGGCCTGAAGACAGGGGGCGTAGTCGTCTTGTTCGAAGGCACCGACGGCATGTCGGAAGACGAATCTACGGAGCTTGGCGTGACGGTCTGCTGAACGGGGTTGCGGGCCGTCGGGGCGACCTTATGGGGGGCACCAGTCTGCCTGTCAGCCCCCTTCGAGGGGATAGGACTGGAGTGGGATCTCCCCTTCGATTCGCCATCCCTATTCGACATCGATCGGTCGTCGATCAACCAGGACTCCGGTGGCTCGTCGACTTCGATCGGTTTCTCACTTCGCCTCCCACCTAGATCTGACTCACCCAGTGCGCGTTTGACGTTCTTCAGCTGTTCTTCCCAGCTCTTCATGGCTATCCCCCTTCTCCCGCATCACGTCCACGAACAACACGCAAATTTCTCTCGTCTCCGCCGAAAACGACTGGCTCTTCCTGGCCAGCATCGCCCGGCGCGTTTCCATCCTGGCCAGGAAGTCCCCCAGTTTTTTGCGCTCCGCGTTTGCCAGGCCTTTGCGTCGCTTGCCGTCCGGGCTATTCCCATACAGTGAAGCGTAGGTCTCGTGGCTAGCGACCCGCTTCTCGAATCCTTCTCGCTTCTTGTGAACGTGGTCGTCCAACAACTGCGACAGCACGTCGGCGCGATCTCGGTTCTCGCGCCACTTTTCGTCCTTGAGTGTCTTGTATCGAGCCCTGAGTAGCTCCTCGGATCGTTCCACAGCCACGACTCCTGATTCCGGAGCGACATCGACCGCCACCGTCGGCCAGTCGACACCCGATTTCCTGACCGCGTCGAGCAGAGTATCCGCCTGGCGATCGTCGAGGGTCGAATCACGATCGAGAGATGCGGCGGTGACGAGAAGGTGTTCCTCATCCTTCACGCCAGAGAAGCTCGCCAACCGTGTCATCAGTGCGTATCGGCCTGTCGCGATGATACCGGAAGCGACTCTGGATGCATAAAGCGGAAAGCGATCCTCCTCGTCTTCGGTCTTACGTGATAGGAAGCGGATGATCGGATGAAAGCGATGGACGATCTCCTCTCCGGGCTTGGGCTTTTCGGTGATCCTGTCGGTGAAGCGACATCGCCTCGTCTGCCCCGTTCCCAGACCGGTTTTTCCGACCAAATTCTCTCTCCGGAGGAATTCGTCCAATTCTGCAGCCACGGCGGGGCTCAAGCCGATGTCGAAGGTGTCCGATTCGCCACGTGCCGCAACGAACCGACACCCAGAAACGTTACGCAGGTATCCATCGACATATCGAATCAAGTCGTGATGGGTGACGGTCTTTCCCTCGCCCCGAGCCGCCTCGATCTGTGCCAGCAACTGCTGGCCGTGAGCCACTAGCTGGATCGCCTCTCGTTCCAGTTCCTCTTGCTTGTGTTTGGCGTTCTCGATTGCGAGCGCCACTTCCTCGATCAGGCGCGCTTCCTCCTCGCTGGTCAAATGTCTGGACAACAGAATGTTCTCGAGCCGTCTGACTTGGCCGATAATTTCTTCCGTTTCACCAAAGGTGCTCTCGAACACCCCGATACGTTTCGCCAATCTCGCGAGGATGAGCGCGTCGATGGTGTCCTTGTGGACGAAGTTCCAAATGAGGATGCGCTTGGATCGTTGGCCGATGCGGTCGATGCGCCCGATTCGTTGTTCGATGCGCATCGGATTCCACGGCAGGTCGTAATTGACGACGAGTCGACAGAACTGCAGATCCATGCCTTCCGCCACGATGTCGGTGCACACCAACACGCGGCAATTTCGATCATCTCGAAAAGCCGCTAGTACGGCTTCCTTGTCGAACTCCGCGCCCCCCATCAGCAAACCGGCTTCCACATTCTCGGCAGACAGCCGATCGACGACGTAGCGGGCGGTAGGACGGTAAGTGGTGAATACGATGGCTTTCGCTTCTCGATCCTCAGATAAAATGCGCTTCAGCGCCTGGGAAAATGCAGCGAACTTCGTATCGTTTCGGCTCAGGTCACCGACATCGAAGTCCCGCAGCACCCGACGAGCCAGCCAGCCCTTGAGGCGAGACTCCGATTCACACAGGTTCTCTTCGACTTCGTCCGTCTCGTCCATCGCCATAGCCATCGCGTCAGCGTCGATTACGTCGTCACGCCAGGATCTAAGCAAGGCCGCGGGGCTCGACGCGACCATCCGTTGCGGTGTGGAAAGCAAGAAGCCGTGCTCGATGCCGTTGGCCAGTGCATATTCACGGGTGCCTTCGGTGATCGCCTGATAAAGCTCCCGCTCTACCGGCGACATGTCGGCCTCGAACACAGACACATCACGCATGACCCGCTCGGACTGCACTTCCCGCTTGCGTGTGCGGGAAACGATGTGTGCGAGCAGGTTGAGCCGCTCTAGCTTGGCTGCGACGTCGATGCGCCTCGCGCTCGTCCATTCCTCGACCGCCTCCACCTCTTCGATCAGACGATCGACACGCTCGGATCTCTCGAACCATTGAGACGACTTGATCTCACGAATCGCCGCCAAGATTCGATCGGCATCGCTCGTCGGATCGCGCACAGCATCGCTTGCGGCGATCACTGGGCGGTTGGCGTAAACGATATTGCGGAAATCCTCCGGATACTCGAAATGATCCGGGTCGAGGAGGCGCAAGACGTTGAATAGATCGTCCGAACCGAGGTTGATCGGCGTGGCCGAGAGCATCAATTGATGCGTACTGACGTCCCGCAACAAGCTGCCGGTTCGCCACGCACCAGTCTCTTCGTTACGCATGTAATGCGCTTCGTCGAAGATCACCAGATCGAGCAGGGATTCTCGATCGGCGTGCCTATAGAGCATGTCGGCGATACGAGCACGCACCGATCGGCGAGGAGAGTCGCTCTCTGCAGGATCCCAGCCGCTCGGAGCACGAATGCCCTGGTAGCTGACGATCCATGCCCGTTCTCGGTTCTCGCTCGAATCCAACTCTTGCAGGAGTGCTGCCGCATCGACGACGCGGGCATCGATTCCGAATCGCGACGAAAGCTCCGCCCGCCATTTTTCCCGAAGCATCGCCGGACACACCACGAGCAACCGACGCATGTCGTAGCGGGCGCGCAGCTCGGTCCATATCAGGCCCGCCTCGATCGTCTTGCCCAGGCCCACTTCGTCCGCGATCAGCAGACCATTGACCGGTGAATCCAGTAGGGTCAGCAGCGGTTTGTACTGGTGGGGGTAGAAATCGGTCTGGGTCAGCCCCATGGCGTAGACGACGTTTGCCAGACGTCCCGCTAGGTGGACGTGGGTCAGCAAGCGCCGCAGATCCTCCATGCGCCCGTAGCGTCCTTCACGAATCAGCTCCAGAGGGTCATCGTCACCCGAATCGGCCACGACCAGCTCATCTTCATAGTGCCAGTCCAACCGACCGTTCCAGTTCACGCGGTACTGTTGGCCGGATGCGCGCGCCCGTGTCTGATCGGTAACCGTACCGACCTTGGCTGGATCATCGATGTGGCGGACTAGCTGTCCTGGGCTCCAAGGCATGGCGACTAAAGCTCCACTCTCGAGAAATGCGGGTAGATGCGATAGAACTTCTTGAAGACCTCGAACGGGTTCTCGCCCATGTCTGACTTCGGCAACTCGAAGCCCATCTTGGTCTTGGCATCAACGTTCGATTCCATCGTCAGCCGTTCTAGAGTCGAAAGTGCAGGCAGATCAAGGCGGTGCGGGACATCAACCGTCGCGTAGAACTCCCACCCCTTCACCAGTTCTTCTAAGGCTTTGTCGTCGTTCTGGCAGATGACGAGTGCGGCGGTCACCATTGCCTGACCGTCGGCGTAGTGCGTGGCGAGCGCCCAAACGATCCGGCGATCCCGAAAGCTGAGTGCTTCCTTCTCGACTGCCAGCTTGAGCGCGTGCAGCACACTCAATCCAAACTTCCGCTGAGTCATTCCATCGACAGCCAGACCACTTGGAAATAGCTCGCCAATACGCTTATGGAACTCTTTGAGTCGCCATTCCAGGAGCTCTGCCTCAGCCAAGTTTGTCGCTGGTTTGCCAAGGGAGCCTGGGTTTGCGTTCAGAGTGACGCGCAACACACTGCCGATTGGCACCGTGCCGATGGTACGAGCGAATCGTTCGATTTGCGTCGTGATCCCTCTGGGCTCTGTGTAATCGAACCAGATGATGGTGGGAGCATCGAAATCGGTTTCGTCGAGGTAGTCTTCGAGACTTTTATGGACGCATTCGATGGACGCGACAGGACGGTTGAAGAGCTGGCGCTTGTGCACCTGTTCTTCCGTCTCGATACATGTCATTTTTGCGATGCCGAGCCGACCATGAATCATCCGAAAGTCTTCGAGGAAGGGTCCGCCAAGACCGACGTAGTGGTATTTTTCGAGCGCAAGCTTCGGAGCCAGCCGCATCAGCAGTGACAGAAATAGTTCCCGATCCACGGCTTTGTTGGGCCGCAAGCGGTACGGCAGAGAGGAACCTGCGCTCATCATTCAGTCCCCCTGGTTCTTGGCCTTCGTGAGCTGCATCTCGAAGCACTTGTCGCCGACGATACCGGGCTTTTCGTCGGGATCATCAAATAGCAACTTCGAGACGAGACGCACTTCTTCTATAGGGCGCGAGAAAACGATCTTTCGAGATGACGGTTTCTTGTCTGGCGGCTCCGGTAAGACCTTGGCCTTCTGTGGGTTGAACTCGATGGTGTCGCCCGCCTTTTTCGTTGCAGCACGAAGGGCGACGGCCTCGATGGCCCGACTCAACGGCATCGGCTTGGCGGTTTCCCAATGACTTGACTGGTCGGCGCGAGGATGGTTCTTCCACTGGTTCGTGTACGAAATCCAGATGCGCAGGCCTTCCTTCATCTTGACGAGGGATTCCAGCCAGACGTTCGACGAGGTGTCGAGCGCCCGCTTCGTCGTCGTGACTGGCAGCTTGTCGGCATGCTTGGAGCGGAATTCGATGATGCCGGTGATGATGGCGAATTGCGGGTGATAAAGCGGAATGCCGTCGCCCCAGCCCGTCAGGCGGCTCTTGTCTCCCACGATAACTGCGCGGTCGTTGCAAAGCACCGTCCAGCCAGCGGTCGCCGATGAACGATCACGCTCGAAGCCCGCATCATCCTCATCATCGTCGCCGAGACTCTTTCCCGTATTGAGGCCGACGGTAATCGAGACGAGCACACCATCTATCGCTTTCTGGTAGATGTACGGGGCCGGACGATCCTCATCCGTCGAAACAAGCACCTCGACACGGACGGACTCCACGGGCGAGCCGTTGAATTCCACCCTCAGGCCCCATTGGATGAACATCGTGAAATGCTCCGCAATCGCGGTGCGCACTTCGTTCTCGAAGGCCGCATTGGCGAAATGTCGCGAGACGCCTTCGTATAGATCAGTTACGTAGATCGTGGTGCCCGGTTCGTCTAGCCGTTCCTTTGCCTCGGTCGGCTCATCGATGGGGAGCGGGTCCCAGTTCTTGGCTTCCAACCATTGCGACGTGATCGGCACCTCGAACATGTCGTCGCCATGGCGTGTACGCACCAGCGCGTTACGTCCCATCTTGAAGATCGCACGCTTCATGCCGACGCCGTACATGCCGATGGTTTCGGCATCCGAATCGCGGTCGTCGTCGGGTTCGCGCCCCATCTTGAACGCGTAGTTCTTGGCAACGTCGCGCGGGATGCCGCCGCAGTTGTCGGCGATGGAGAAGTGGTCTTCGGCGACCTCGATCTTCACGAAATGTTTGGCGTAAACGACGTCATTGCCGTTCGCCTGACGCATTGCGCCATCGAGGCAGTTGTCGAGCAGGTCGAGGATCGCATCGGCGAGGCTGATGTCGCGCGTGAGCATCGACACGAAGAACTGTTTCGTCGGGCTTGCCTGAGCCTGGTCTGTACTTGGTTTGGTCATGGGCTGGTTCTCCGTTGGCGCGGCGAATTCGATGAGGTCAAGAGGATCATCTCGAACGTCGGCGTGGCTTGGGTTCGAGTCATGGTGCCTCCTTGTGATCGGCGACCTGATGGCCGGGCTGGATGCGGTAGCGTGCACCACGTCTTTCGCCTTGGCGCTCGACCCTGCCGTCCGCGATCAGATCGGCGATCGCGACGTTCCACTGGCCGTCCGTGATGCCAGTGGCGGTGAGGACGTCGGCCTTTGCGTGCCAGCCGGCGTGCGTGCTCAGGAAGCTGACGATCGCTGCGGCCGGAGTCACGCCGTTGGCGGTGGCAGCAACCTCTGTCTCGAAGTCGAGCGAGGGTTGAGCCGCTGCGGTGCTGGTGGCACGATCAGCACGCGGGGCACGGGTCGAAGCACGCGCCTTGGCGTCGCCATGCAGTCCACGGGCGACTTCTTCCTCGTAACGCTGCCGATTTAGTTCCGATAGCCGACGAAGAATTTCCAGTCGCGCAGATTCGCAGATCGTGTAGCGCAAGTTCCGCCCTTCTGGCAGATAGTCCACCAGATGGAATCCGTGCTTAAGCTCAATGTCAGACCATCCATAGACTTCCAAGACGCTTTGGTTCAACTCATTGAACAACGATCTAATTTCTTGAATGTCAGAATCGTCGCAGCTTGGGTCATTCAACGAATGGGCCAGACGGGTTAACCCCCATCCGCGCTTCTCGAGTAGTTCCTGCCTCTTGTCGTTGAATAACTTGCCTAATGGACGCACAGACTCAAGCTTTTCTTGGCGCGGAAGAGGAAAAGTCGCCAAGCACATTGTTGGACTGTACCTAAGATCAGACTTCATTTTTCCCCCGTGCTGCCACGCATAGGCAAAATGAATGCTGCTTTGTAAGACGCTAAAAATCCCCAAATCATCAGACGCAATTACGATGAGCGCACAGTCAAAAACCTGATCTGTCGGGACGAAAATAAATGCATTCGTACTACTAACGCGGGCAATCACAAGAGCCTTTTCCAAGGGGGGGGTTCTTCACGCCTCCTCGAAAATATTCGCCTCGTCCCAAGACATCATGTAAGCCCTTTGGGTTGGCTTCATACAGCCACCACTTTTGCACAAGCTTTGGTTTTGTTTTCAGCAGTGACTGTCGATATGGTTTGACACGCTCAGATACAATCCGATAGGCGCTTTCGTATTTTGAGGCATCCCTTTCTGTCCAGTCCCAGAAATTTATCGCGTAGCGAGTCGCCGTTTGGGTTGGGCCGGAATTAAGGTCTTTCCCGGTCAAGAACGGGTAAAGCACAACTTTGTGGTCGGGAGACTTAATTAATATTGCCTCCGCTTCATCTCTTGAAAGAAAAAATCCGTCACCGTTTGGAATTGCTCCATAGAAAGCAATTCCTTTACTCTCCATAAGGGGCTGTGGCTGCCAGTTCGAATCTGGAGTGAGGAATGATGAGATGCTACTAACGCGTTTCCCATCAAGGGAGAAACTACCACCCCACTTCTTCTTTGAAATGATTACCCTGCAGATGTAAACATTAGCGGTTCCTGGCCACTTTGACTTTGATGTAGCGGAATAAATGGAGCCACCGGCCGAAATCAAATTCTCAAGTCCGGCCAAACGGGTCTCACCTTCAGCAATAGAGGATGTTGCCAGCATTCCAAAAGTGCCTATGTCATTAAGCAATGCGAACGCTTTGTGAAAAAAATGGGCACACAAGTCAACGTTCTTCGTTGCGGCGGGATTCGTTGTGACGAGATACGTGTTGTATGTTGATCCAAGGGAAGAACTGACGTTCTTACCAAAGGCAAACGGAGGATTCCCGATGTATGCACTGAATCCCGATTCTTCGCATTCGAATACCTCCGGAAACTCCAACGGCCAATGAAAGGGCCGACGCGCGGGCTTGTCGGCAGGCAGATCGGTCAAGAGCGCGGCGACCGCTCTCCGGCGCAACGAGGCGAGTACTTCACGGTCGCCATCGATGGCTTGCCCGGCTTGGATGGTCAGCGACGCCAGCGTGTTCTCCAGTGCCGTACCGCCGCCAGCTGCGAACACCTCCCCGATGAATGCATCGGCGATGCTTTCCGGCACTTCGAGCCTGCGGCGCGCGTCGGCGTCCAGATGCGCCATGGCTTCCACGTCGTGGATGTCGCGGATGGGCATTTCGCGCAGGCATGAGCGCAGTTCGATGGCCTCGCGCACGGCCTGCTCGACGTTCTGGCCAAACAGATGTAGCTGACCTTGGCCGGATGGATTCATCGAAAGCTGGGTGAGCTGATCTAGCCGATGGATGCCAAGCAGGCTGTCGCCGCAGCGCAGGTTGTGATCAAGGAAGCCGAAGGGGCGCCCCTTGGCCAGCGTCACCAGCCAGATGGAGAGCTTGGCCAGTTCGACCGCGAGCGGGTTCAGATCGACGCCGTAGAGGCAGCGTTCGGCAATGAGGCGGCGCGCGATGATGGTGCGCGCCTCAGTGTCGCGCGGCAGCGCCTCGACGTTCGCATCGGGATCCGTCACGCGCCCATCGACACCGACCGTGTGGCCCTGCGCCTCGGTCTGTGCCCATGCCTCCACCAGTCGGTCGGCCAGCCACCGGCAGGCTTGTACGAGGAAAGCGCCTGACCCCATCGCCGGGTCACAGATCTTCAGGTCGAGCAGTTCGGCGGGCGATTTCAGCGCCCAGTCCGCGCGCGGTGTGCCCTGTGCCGGGCCGACGTAGGCGATGGGCGTGAGCGTCTCGGCGACGATGGCCTCGGTGAGTGACTTCGGCGTGTAGTGGGTGCCGGTCTCGCGGCGGTCGGAGCCAGTGGTGACGATGAAGGCTCCGGCAGGATAGACCAGAGGGTAGCCCCACGGGTCGGTGCGTACCAGATGGCCGAAGGGCTTGATGCGGTCGCGCAGCGCCGTGTCGCCGTGGCATGCGGTCAACACGCGATCGGCGAGCGCATCGTCCACCGGACGTGCCAGATCGTTGCGCACCCGGCTGGCTGAACTGCCGGAACGCTCCTGGAGCAGTTCGGCCAATCGCTCGGCACCGTCCATCCGTGCGGACTCGAGTTCGGCCAGCGTGACCCAGGGCGACTGGGCGCTCTTTGTGGCGTCGAGTTCCAACGTGACCTCGGCGGTACGTTTGACGGTGCGCTCCAGCAGGCCCTCGTAGACGTAACCGATCTGTTCGACGTCCAGTGCACGGTAGGACAGCGTCCGTCCCTGGAACTGCTGGATGGCTTCGAGCAGTAGCAACACGGTGCGGTTGTCGATCGGCAGCGGCTTGGCGACGTCGGTGCGCCAGTCGGAACCACTGCCACGGCCTTCGAGGAAGGGGAAACGGTCTGGGTCGAACAGCGAGCCGCCTAACGCGGGCAGGCGCAGGTTTTCGTGCTCGATGCCGCCGTACACGGCGCGGAAAACGGCCAGCAGACGCGACCACGCATCCCAGCGGCGCTCCAGAATCTCGTCCGATTCGGCGTGCAACTGCATGCGCAGGGTCGAGAGCGCGTAGTTGGCTTCGTAGCGTTCGTCGCCCAAGAGCAGCAGGCCGCGCTCTTCGGCGGAAAGCAGGAAGACCAGCCGCATCATCACCGACAGCGCGGCTTCGTAGAGTTCGGCTTCCTTCACGCCGCGCAGCAATTCGCGGTCGCGGTCTTGATCGGCTTTGTCGAGGGCCTGGATCAGCACTTCGACCGCGCGCCGCACCTGCTCGCCCAAGGCGTCGGTCACTTCGTCCTGGAATTTCAGCGAGCGATCGAACAGCGCGGGCAGCCGTTCGGATTCATCCACGAAGAAGCGCCGGATGCCCAAGAGGTGGACGAAGGCTTGGAGGGTGACGGGTTCCTGCGCCCAGATGCGCGCATACCAACTGGCGAATGTGGTGACTGCCCCCACCGGCGCATCGACCAGCATCCAGCGTTCGCCGTTGGTCACCAGACCGCGACGGCAGCCCGTAGCGCGGCAGAGCGTCACCATACGTTCCGCCGGCGTGCTGGCCCAGCCGTCCAGCTTCTGGGTGGCATCGAGATCGACGTCCTGCGCGTAGGCGTGGACGAGCATCAGCGGCGCACCACCGTTGCCGACGACGGCGAAGTCCGGCGACAGGCTCACGCCGTGCTCGGGCAGGACTACGTTAAGGTGCGACGCGCACCAGTCCTTGCGTTTGAGGACGTCGCCGCGACCGTCCTCGTCTAGTTCCAGCCCGCGCGACAAGACCTCGACGATCCATGCCACGTGCAGATCGGTGAAGCGCAGATCGTCCGTTGCCAGCGCGTCACGCCATTCGTCGTAGGCTTGGCGCAGCCGCTTTCGCTTACCGCCATCGAGTTCTTCCAGCCCTTGCGGGAATGCTTCCTTCAGGACGGGAACGGCGAGGAACGGGCCGGAAATCTCGACGAGCGCGAGCCATTCATGGTGTACGTCGCTCATGACGATACCTTGTCAGGATCAGGAATAACTTGCCCCAAAAACTCGTCAAATAAAGTGTTCAAGAGACAAGGCGGCTGTTGGCTTCTAAGAGTTTTCCAAGCCCCAACCTCAGAAGGTGCGAATTGACCCCAAGATGGGGGATAGCCAAGCTCACTCAACGCATCTTCTAGTGTTCGCCCTGCTGAAACGAAATTTTCTTGGGTGAAATACCACCTCGAATCCACGACCGTGCGAAAAGTCGAATAGCACTCGAAGATAAGTACCAGCAGTGAGACGAAATATTCTCTACATGCCGAGACAGCATCCACCAGCACCGACTGCTCATCCTGAATCGAACTGGGGGTCACCAAAATATGGGAGCTTTCGCGAGCACCAACCTGTCTGGATAGATGCTCCCGAAGGTGCTCAAGGGGGACTCGATTCAGTGGATTTCCCCCCTTGTGGACAACGTCGTTCCGTACTTCAACGAAATACTTTGCAAGCTGATCAGTCTGCAGAGACTTCCGAGCTTCCTCATACCACCCACTGAATCCGGGAACTCCATTCATTGCTGCTTGAAGAGCAAAAGTGATGCTCCTTGAAGCAGACACGAAAGCACTGAAAAAGCATGACGATTCAAAGCTCATGCTTATTGATTCCTGAAGTCTCTTGAGAAAGTACTCGGCTTCAAAAATCTTGTCTTCGACCAGGCCAAAGGAATCAGACATCTCTGGCTCCTTGTAGTAGGGTCTCTGGCACAACGAAGATCACCGCGACCGGGAAGGTGCGGTCGTCGAACTTGGCGTAGCGGGCTTCGATGGCCTGCGTCTCCATCCGCCGCTCGTCGGGGATGCGCGCGAGGCGCGCTTCGAGCGCGGCGATGTCGCGCCGTAGCTGCGTGCGCTCGTCCTCGGTGAAGAGCGAGAGCTGTTCGGGTTGCTCGCCTTTCTTCAATTCGGACTGGATCGCCTTTTCCAGTTCGTCGAGCACGGTGCCGATGTCACCGATTTCCTGCTGCTTGCGGGTCTGGAGCGTGTTGGTCAGGTAGCGAAGACGTTCCTTGGAACGTGCATCGACCGACTTGAGGATGGCTTCTTGCTGACGGTCGAAGCGGACACGCAGCGCGTCGAACAGGGACGGGGCCGCCGTGATCGGTTTCGATTCATCCAGCCACTGTTGGACGCGGGTAACGCCTTCTTCGCGGCGGAAGGATTGGTCGCGCAAGTAGCCGCCCGATACAGTCAGTTCCTCGTGCAGCCGATGATGGTTGCCGCCGGTGACGACCAGCCGCGAGACGACGACCACGGCGGGGCCATCGACGAGCGCATCCGGCACGGTGCGGACGGTCACGCGGTGCAGTTTCTTCACGTCGTCCTGCGCCCAGATCTCGGCGCGCAGCAGACGCAGGCACATCTGCACCAAGCGATGGTTCAGGTGGACGAGCACGACGTCGTCGCGGCCACTGGCGACGGCGTGGTCGAAGGTGATGGGGCGTATCTTCTGGGTGTGCGGGTGACGCAGCCCTTCCAGACAGCGCGCCCAGGAGCCGGACAGCGCGGGCATCCGGAAGACGCTGCCCGAGGGTGCGCCCGCCAGTTCGACGGGTTCCAGCGGCGGACGGCCCGCCAGCGCGAGGCTGGTCTTCACGGCCATCAGGACGTGGTGGGGCGTGAGGTGGAAGTCATGCTTGGTGGTGAGCAGGCGATCGTGCAGCTTGGCGACGCGCTCCTTCAATTCGCGCTCGGCGCGAACGAAGTTCTTGGCGCGGGCGATCCGCGCCTCAGCCAGACGGGTATCCAGGTCCTTCAAGGAGCCTTCGATGAGGCCGGACATCTGCGGCGCGATGACCGGATTGACGCTGCCCATGTCGGCGCGCATCGAGTCCAGTTTCCGCAAGGCGCGCAGGATGTCTTCGCCGTGGCCGCCGACCTGTGCGCAGTTCGCGCCACCGCCATCAACTGGATGCCAGATCAGCACTTCCTTCTCGCGCTGCCCGTGCCGGTCGATACGCCCGTTGCGTTGCTCCATCACGTTGGGGTTGTAAGGAATCTCCAAGTGGATGAGCAGATTGCAGTGATTCTGCAAGTCGATGCCTTCGGACGCGGCGTCGGTGGCGAGCAAGATGCGCACGGGCGAATCCTGCGGCGAGGCTTGGAACGCTGCTTTGATGGGTTCCCGATCTTCTTGGGAGAGGCCGCCGTGGAGCAGGCCGAGACGCTCGCCGCCAAAGCCGTGGCTGGCGAGGATTTGATGCATCCACTGGTGCGTGGTGCGGTACTCGGTGAACAGAATCACCCGACGATCGTTCCACTCGCCGTTCGTCTTGAGATTTGCCATGAGCCACGCGAGGATGGCTCGAGCCTTAGAGTCGGCCAGATTCCTGGCTCGCTGTGCCCATGCCCTCAAGTCGTCCAGCATCGCCCGCTGTTCCGCCGTCAGCGGCATCGAGCGGCGCGTGGCTTCCTCGATGGCTTCGGCTTGGGCGTTCTCGACTTCCCTGTCGTCGGCGTAGTCCTCGTCAGCTTTCAGGATGGCCTTGTACAGGATGCGCTCGGTCATCGCGTCCGGCTTCGCGGGTCGTGCTGCCGACAGCGACACGACGTGCCTTTCGAGCGTGGACGCGAACGCCGCTGGCGACGAGAGCAGACGTTTCTTGAGGAGGCGATTGACGAAGGCCGTCCCGAAGCGGTTGCCAGCTTTCTCGGCGTCCTTTTCGCGGCTGGCGCAGTAGTCGTCCAGCTTGCGGTGGATCTCGCGTTCTTCCGCCGTGTAGGGAACTTCGAGCGCCTGTAAGGTGCGCCGGGCATATAAGGGATTGCCGTCTGCGTCGACCAGATCGCTCTTCAGGCGACGGATCATCACCTGACTCAGGCGCTTTTCATCGGTGGATCTCGCGTTCTTCCGCCGTGTAGGGAACTTCGAGCGCCTGTAAGGTGCGCCGGGCATATAAGGGATTGCCGTCTGCGTCGACCAGATCGCTCTTCAGGCGACGGATCATCACCTGACTCAGGCGCTTTTCATCGGGGAGGATGTTGCGTGCGAAACGCTGGTCATCGAGCAATTCCAGCAGCGAGGTGAACGACTCGGTGTAGCCGTTGTGCGGTGTCGCGGTCAGGAACATACGATGCTGGAAATGCGGGCCGATGGCGCGGAAGAAGCGCGTGCGCTGGCTTTCCAGCGCGTAGTGCGCGCCTGCGGCGGGCGCGAGGTTGTGTGCTTCATCCACGAGCAGCAGGTCGAACTTGCGCGGATGCCCGACGTGCGGTGGGATCACGTCGCGCATGGCGCGCAAGCCCTCACCGCCCTTGGCCCAATCCATCGACGTGATTAGGCGCGGATGCGACGTCCATGGATTGGCGTGGATGCCGCGCTCGCGCCGCAGCCGCTTAATGTAATCGGTGTCCACCACCCGGAAGTCGAGGCCAAACTTTTCCAGCATCTCGACGCGCCACTTCTCCTGAAGCGACGCGGGGCAGATGATCAGTATGGTGCGGGCACGGTGCCGCAACAGCAGTTCCTGGATGACCAGGCCAGCCTCGATGGTCTTGCCGAGGCCGACGTCGTCGGCGATGAGCAGGTTGACCCGAGCCATGTCGATGGCGCGCACCAGCGGGTCGAGTTGGAAGTCCTCAATGCTGACGCCGCTACGGAACGGAGCCTGGAGAAACCCTCGGTCTGCGTTGGTGGCGGCACCCCAGCGCACGGCGTCGAGAAAGGCGTCGAGCACCCCTGAATCGTCCTGCCCCGTGACCGAGGGCAGGCCCGCGCGCTCGATGACCTGAGCACCCGGCTCAATCTCCCAGACGACTTCCAGTTCCTCGCCGAGACCGTCCTCGTCGATCGACGAGAGCGTCACGCAATGTTGGGGAGTTCCTGTTTCCAGTCGAGCGGCATCGACGTCGGCAACCACCCACTGACGACGGCGTACTTCGACGAGCTGCCCTGGCTCGGGGCGAGCGCGATATGACTGAGTTTGTCGCTCGTTCTGGTCGCCCATGTGGTTGTCATCTCCCTTATCAGTTCGTCTCGCCCTCGCCGGGCGACGAAGCTCAATGCTTCGAGTCGGCCTTGGCGACCACACGTGCGACGACTTCGGCGGCCATGGCGGGAGCTTCGTGCGACCAGAACCGGAGCACCGTCCAGCCGAGGGATCTCAATTTATCGTTCGTGTCCGAGTCACGCCGCCGATTCGCTTCGATCTTCTCTCGCCAGAACTCCGCGTTCTGCTTCGGCCAAGTTGCATGCTCGGGGCAGCCATGCCAGAAACAGCCGTCGACGAAGATGGCGATTTTTCGCCCGGGAAAAGCGATATCCGCGACGCGACGGGGCCTCGTCAGAACCTCGCAATCGATCCTGTAGCGAAGACCGATTCGATACATCGCCTTCCGCAACGCCACTTCCGCATCCGTCCCTTTCTGCCTCACTTTCGCCATACGGCGACTGGTATCGGGTGACGAGGGCGGGAGTTGCGGCATGGAGCAGCCTCGTCAGTCCATCACCGAGCCGCGACCGACACGAGGTGTTGATTGATGCTGCGAGCGATGGCGCGACCGAGATCGACGGGAACCGCGTTCCCGATGAGCCGCCCGAGCACCTTGAAACTGACTTCGCCGGCCTGTGGGACAAACGCGTAGTCGCGCGGAAAACTCTGCAAGATCGCCGCTTCCCGCAGGGAGATGGCTCGATCCTGCTCGGGATGACCGAAGCGGCCATTGCCGAACCCATAGCACTGGGTCGTCATCGTCGGCGCAGGCTTGTCCCATTCCATGCGCCCGTAGACACCCGGATAAGTGCGACCGGTTTCGGCACGGTGGCATTCGGCGACCAAGTCCTTCGGCCAGTCCCGCCAAGTGCCGCCGGGCTTGGATGCCTGGATCCGTTTGAGGTTTTAGCACTGGGTCGTCATCGTCGGCGCAGGCTTGTCCCATTCCATGCGCCCGTAGACACCCGGATAAGTGCGACCGGTTTCGGCACGGTGGCATTCGGCGACCAAGTCCTTCGGCCAGTCCCGCCAAGTGCCGCCGGGCTTGGATGCCTGGATCCGTTTGAGGTTTTTCTCGGACAGCGTCGAGGTGGCGTGCAATTTGTCCCGCGGGGCCGATTCTCCGGCTCTAAGAGGCCGCAAGCGCCTGATAGCCTGCTTCACGGTTTTCGGCTCCTCATGGGTAGGCGCGATCATCTGTATCTCACCATGTCTGGAGGCCAGCAGAACCATCCGTCTTCGCGTCTGTGGGACGCCATAACGAGAACTGTCGACGACGTCGAACCAGACGTCGTAGCCGAGCCGCTTCAGCGTATCCACGAAATCATGGAATACCCCGTGCCTTGCGACCGTCGGCACGTTCTCCATCGTGACGACGTCCGGCATGGAGCCTTGGGCCAGACGTGCGAATTGGTAGAGCAAGCCCCATTTTCCGTCCTTGCCGCCCAGCTCGTACCGCTGAGCATAGGTAGAGAACGGTTGACAAGGAGCACAGCCTGCCAAGATCGTCAGCTCGGCGTCACCGAACAGCCCCTCTAATTCATCGGTAGTGACTTTGATGATGTCACGCTCGAGGAATCGGGCCCCACCGTTGTTTGCTATGAATGGGAAGCGACACGCGGGGTCGAGATCGATGCCCGCGACGACGGGAATCCCTTCCAAGATGAAACCATGCGTCAATCCGCCCGCGCCGCAGAATAAATCGACACAAGCAATTCTCCTCACATCAAACCTCCTCTTGCAGCTTCGAATCGTGAATGAGGTAATCAGTACCAGCGGAAGCGAAGTCCCTTACTCCGTTTCCCGGCTCTTGACTTTCTTCTGTCCCTCACTCGAATCCATTCGTCGATGTCATCGCATGCAAATCCTCAAGCTCGACCGGTTCAATGGGCCACCACGCTTCGTTTGTTGATGCCCGCATCCACTGTGCCAGGGATCACGGCGCATGGTCGGCGATCTGCTCGACCGACAACCAGCGATCATTCATGGCTGGACTGCCATCAAAAGGTCTAAGCACCACCATGTCGAGCATCATCGCATGAAACGGCTAGATGCGCTGATGCTGTTCCGCTCAGAGAAACTGCGGCCTGAGGACTTCACGCACAGTGATAGCATACCGGCTGCCTGCTCGGCAAGGCTGGCAGGGCACGCTTCTACGGCGAATGGGA
>ERZ761610.685-NODE-685-length-23546-cov-19.594568_pt1 | contig 23546 bp, 23 predicted proteins | sample MGYA00512164_ERZ761610 | MGnify/ENA primary metagenome ERZ761610 (study PRJEB28899, sample SAMN02850038) | bioreactor sludge metagenome | biome: EBPR Sludge; feature: EBPR Bioreactor; material: flocular biomat | place: Australia: Thorneside Wastwater Treatment...
ACGGCACTTGCATTTTCATATCCGATAATCGGATTCAATGCGGTCACAATGCCAATTGATTTATTTAGCATATCAGATAAATGTTCTTTGTTGGCTGTGATTCCTCTCACACATTTTTCAGCCAGTGTTAAGCAACCATTTTTCAAATAAATTAAACTATCAAACAAACTATGTGCAATGATCGGTTCAAAAGCATTCAGTTGTAATTGTCCGCTTTCCGCCGCAAAAGAAACCGTGACATCATTTCCGATTACCAAAAATGCAATTTGATTTACTACTTCAGGAATCACAGGATTCACTTTACCAGGCATGATGCTCGAGCCTGCTTGCACGGCGGGTAAATTGATTTCGTTAAGCCCAGTGCGTGGACCTGATGATAATAAACGCAAGTCATTACATATTTTTGATAATTTAACTGCCACGCGCTTCAACACACCAGATAGTTGCACAAACGCGCCGACATCTTGCGTCGCTTCGACTAAGTTCCCAGCAGTGATGTATTCAATCCCCGTTACTTCACTTAAATATTTTCTTGCAAGGTTTGCATATTCAGGATGTGCATTAATCCCTGTTCCAATAGCAGTTGCTCCGAGATTCATTTCAAGAATCAATAACGCACCTTCACGCAAACGTTGTTGGTCTTCTTCAAGCATGACTGCGTATGTGCTAAATTCTTGACCCAAAGTCATCGGCACAGCATCTTGTAATTGCGTGCGTCCCATTTTCAGAATATCTTTGAATTCAACTGCTTTTTCTGCAAATGCGATTCGTAATACTTCCATTGCTTCAATAAGTTCATCAATATAAAAGCGCAGAGCGACCTTAACTGCGGTTGGATACACATCATTCGTGCTTTGGCTCATATTCACATCTTCGAGCGGATGTAACTTTTTATAATCGCCGCGCTCGAAGCCTAAAATTTCTAATCCGCGATTGGCAATGACTTCGTTGGCATTCATATTGGTGGATGTGCCTGCACCGCCTTGAATCACATCTACAACAAATTCTTCACGTAATTTCCCAGCCATAATTTCTTTACAAGCCGAAACAATCGCATTTGACTTTTTATCTTCTAATAATCCTAATTCATGATTTGCCAATGCACAGGCTTGTTTCACTGCCGCCAATGCTTTTATAAAACTTGGATAATTACTAATCGGGATTTTGCTAATCGGGAAATTTTCTAAGGCGCGTAAGGTATGCACGCCATAATAAACTTCTGCTGGCACAGCACGCACTCCGAGTAAATCATGTTCCATGCGAGTTTTCACAAGGTGTCTCCTAGCGGGAAGGTCTACTTAAATTGTATCACTTTGATTTTGTATGAAAAAACAATTGCCTTGTTATATTTAAGACCATTGTTTTCAGAAGTATTAATTTTTTAATGCCCGCCCTTTTGCTTGTTAATCATTCTATTATTTTCCAAAAAGAATCTTTACGTGTAATCTTTCCATTAGCGAACTCAAGCAAATCAACTCCGCGCACTTCGATGTGTTGCCCTGATATAGATGTACCAGTGAGTGTCCATTCAGAGACACCAAAATTATTTCCAACCCAATGCTGATCATTTCCATAATGCACGTCTGGAATCCCTTCAAACCGTTTTGCCAAGCCTTCACGAACCTCCTTTTTTCCACTATAGCTATTGCCACGCGGCTTGGCACCTCTTGGCATATAAAAAACACAATCCTCTGCAAAATAGCTCATGATGGAATCCAGATCGTGGCGATTAAAGGCTTCGAGAAACTCTTTCAATAATTCAACAGTTACTTGTCCGGACATTTAAGCCTCCATACATGATAATTGCTTGGTAATTAAAATAAGTCATTGCAAGCTTTCATAGATTTTTAGATTGGCTTGTAATTCTTTTTCCAGCGTAAATTGATTGAGAACTGTTTCTCTCGCTGATTTTTGTATCTCTTCTTGATTACTATTTAACACTTCAATAATTTTATTGGATAATCCATCTACATCATTGACATTCACAAAGTAGCCATTCTTTTTATTATCTATAACATCAATTACTCCGCCTACAGGTGTAGCGATGACAGTTTTCCCGCACGCCATGGCTTCTAACACAGCATTGGGCATTCCATCTCGTAAGGAAGGATGAACAAAGACATCTATCAAAGAGTAATACGCTGGTAAATCTTTGTGGGGGATGAGACCTGTGACGATGATTCGGGAATCGGGATTCGTAACTTGGAATTCATCAAAGAATTTTTTATCTTCACCCTGTCTTATTTCGCCGACGATTAATAATGTCACAGGTTGTTTCTTATTAACCTGCGCATAGGCAAGCAGGAGTGTTTGTAAGCCCTTTTTTTCTCTCAACTCGCCGACAAAACTGATAACTTTTCTTTCTTCTTTCTTCTTTCCTTCTTCCACTTTCAACTTTCCACTTTCTATTTCTAAAGCCTCTGCTAACAAAGTATTTCTTTCTATCGGCTTGAAATGTTCAGTATCAATGCCATTCGGAATCAAAATAATTTCTCTATCAATAAATGCTTTTGCTTTTTTGACCAATACACTTGCATTGGTAGTGACTGCATTTGCATTTTGTAGTGCAAACATGACATGTGAAAATTTGCTGGGGTCAAATGCGGCGCGTTCGATGTCGTTTCCTCGAATGGATACAATGCTTGGAATGTTCAAGTATTTACCTGCATACGTCGCCACGAAACCTGCTTGCGGAAGAAAATAGGCTTGGATTATGTCAAATGATTCTTTTTGATGGGCTTGAACGATTAATTCAAACCAATCTACTAACGTATCATCCACACGTTTGTGTGCGCCGAAGCGTGTGACGCTGATTCTGTTTGATGAAAGTGTATGCGTCTCGGAGGCTGGCAGGTTGGAGGTTGGGACGAAGAGGCGGATTTCATGTCCTGCATCTGCAAGTAGATTTGCGAGTCTGTGAGTCGAGATTGCAAGCCCGCCAATGTCTGGTGTATACTTTTCGGTAAGAAATGCGATTTTCATTTTAATCAGGAGATTGCTTCATCATCGTGGTCTCGATACACGCTTTGCGCACTCGACCAGCGATGACTCGCAATGACATAAAAAATTATGGCTGAACAATGTGAAATGGTGATTGGTTATTTGGTGCCGCATCGTTGTGAGAATCCTTCGTTGGGAACTTGCACAAAATGTGGGCGTGGGTTTTGCGATGAGCATACGAATCAAAGAAAAGAGGGGCGAGTGTGTTTGGCTTGTCAGCAAGGGTTAGATATTCCTGTGGCGTTGCCGATTGCGGCGACTTTGTTTACGGCAACTGATTTGGATACGTTTGGTCGTTCTAGTACGTGGGATGATAATGATAGCAGTGATGTGTTTTCGGATTTGAGTTGATATGTGGTCTCGATACGCTTCGATACTCGACCATCAGCCCTCGCAACGACATTTGCTTAATATGGACCGATAGTCTCCCATATTTTTTTGTTCTGATCAATAAAATCATCACAACGCTGGCAAGGTTTCAATGAAGGTGGGTGCATTTTTAAGCGGATGTGACGATAGGCATCCCCTTCCCAAATTTCTTTGAAAGATTGATTGATAATATTTCCAATCGGCGGGATTTTTTCGCGCGTCATACAACACACATACACATTGCCATTGAAGTCAATCAGACTATGAGTCCATGGGGCATAGCAGGGATGTTTATCATAATACCCAAAAGCGTATCTGCCAGCGCGTCCTAACCTGACCTGCGACTCGTCTCTGCCAAAGGGAAACGCATCTTCATCCGACACAATTAAATCGAGTGCCAAAGCGCGTTCTGCAATCTTTGGCGCAATCTCTTCATTGAATAATGCAATGTCTTTTTTGCGCATGGATAATATTTCACCGCAGTGGTCATCTACAGGGATTAAGTTAATACCATCCGCGCCAAGTTCGTGAGCTAAATCAGGTAATGAAGCGAGGGTTTGATAATTTGTGCGGCTGACGACGGTGTTAATGCGTATGGTCAATTTGCCTTTGTGTTTATAACGATTAAACAATTGCACAGCTTTGACTGTAGATTTGAATGCACCTTCAACTCCGCGAATCTTTTCGTGCATTTTTCGGTTTGGTGAATCAATAGAAATATTTACGCCACGTAACCCGCCTTCGACTAGTCGCTTGGCTTTTTCTTTGGTGACCAATGTTCCGTTAGTCGTCATGGTGACTTTGATGCCCGAAGATGATGCAGTTTCTACAAAATCTGGGATGTGTGGTCTAAGCATGGGTTCGCCACCAGAGATGTGAATTTTTTTCGTCCCCATGTTTGCGAGTTCAGTAATCACTTCTTTGAAGCGTTCGGCAGTGACAGGTGGTTCGCGTGTATCACGCCAGTGATTGCACATCTCACATTTGAGATTGCACCCGTAAAAGACTTTGATTTTTACATATAAAGGTTTGTACGCGCGCGCATTGAGTACGGCTTGAAGCAACTCGTTTTTATCATTTGCAACAGTCTCTGGGCTGTACATGATTTGATTGTATCACTGGGGAGTGGTGGTTTGTTTAAGGCGGATTTCAATTAATATGAAACAGATTATTAAAACAATAAGTGAAATGACTTGTTCTTGTTTGATGCCGTTAAGTATCAAGGTTAAATCGGCGCGGAACATGCCCAGAAAAATTTGTGAGGCGGATGTCAATGCGGCGAAGGTGAGGAAGTGAATGCCGGGGCGAAGAGTCTGTTTGGGGAACCAGAGCAGGCAGAAGATGAGGAGTGAAGCGATGAAGGCGTAGATTTGAGTCGGGTGGCGGGTAGCGTTCCATAAATCAATGCCCCAAGGTTGTGAGGTGGGAATCCCAAAGGCTGTGCCTGCGGCGAGATGACTTAATGCTAAGCCATTCACTAGAATTGCAAAGAATGGTGTGAGTGCATCTATGCTTGACCAAAAAGAAAGTTTGCGGCGTTGAATAATTATCAATGCGATGATGATAAATACGACACTGCCACCGAAGACATCGAATAAATCTACGTTGACGGAAACAATGCTGAAAGGACTTTGAATAAAAGCAGTTATGTTTTGTAACATAAAAGATAAACGTCCGCCAATGATAAAACCGATAAAGCCATAATAAATGATTAGGCTGAGGTCATCTTTATCTATGCCGAAACGTTCGGCGCGTTTTTCTGTAAGTGTAGCCCCAAGCCAAACGGCGAGCACAAGCAAAATTAAATGGCGAGGCGGAGCGAAGATGTCCCGAAATAATTCAAGCATGGATTTTTATTCCAAGATTTTTTCAATGCGTGTGCGCAATAACGCTTCGGACATCGGTCCACCGATGACTACTTCGGTGATGATGCCTGCTCGATTGATAAAGTAAGACGATGGCAATGAGCGCAGTTGATATGCGCTGGCGGTTTTACCTGTTTCATCTAATAAAATTGGAAAGGTGAGTCCGTATTCATTTGCGAATGGCACAATGGCAAGCGGATAATCTTGATGGGTCATGTTGATGGCTAAAATGACCAAGCCTTGTGATTCGTATTCTTCGTACAATTTTTGCATGGCGGGCATTTCAGCACGGCAAGGCGGACACCACGTTGCCCATAGATTAATCAACACGGCTTTGCCTTTTAATTCTGAAAGCGTATACGTTTCACCATCAGGTGTTTTTAAAGTGAAATCTGGTGCGGAGAAACCTTCTTGTGGAGCAAATCCGTTGGTGATGTTGCTAGTGTCTGCTGAGATTCCAATCCATGCGACGCTGGCGATGATAGCGAGGGAATATAAAATGATACGTTGAGTTTGTGACATGCTATGATTTTATCAAGTCAAATGAATTATCTTTGGTATCAAGGGATTCCACTACGATGCCGACGTTATCCATTCGTTTGAGAGTCATTTATTATCCTGTAGATTGTGACATGCCGAGATTTTATTAAGGATTTTGAAGATGGAGAAGTTTGTAAATTTCAAGACAGTTGCTGCACGCTTTGTTGGGCTGTGTTCTGCCTCTGTATCTGTTTCTTTTTACTTACGGTGACCATTGGAATTGCGATAACCAACTTTCATTAATGTTTGAGTATGTGAGGCGAGTTTGATTACTACCGTCATTATTCATTATATAAATTTCAGGTTGTCCATCGCGGTATGAAATAAATGCAATTTTTTTGCCATCAGGTGACCATCTGGGATTATTGTCATCTGGTCCATCTGTTATACAATCTGTCTCAATGCTATTTGAGTTCATGACACAGATTTTGTCAACGATTCGATCTCCTATTTGACTCCTGTACATAAACGTAAAATTTTCGCCATCGGGTGACCACATTTATTGCCCACTTATGAGCCATTCTGATCCCTGTGTGAGAGTAATCCGAGTTTCATCACTTCCATCAGAATTGATAGCGTAAATTTCATAATATTTAGTATTAAAGTTGGTCGACATGTATATGATTGTTTTACCTTTCGGCAGCCAAGACGGATTGATATTATAGCTAATATGGTTGGGGTATTTTGGGTTATTTGTCAGCTTTAATTCGCCACTACCATCTATGTTGATAACGTAAATATCGCCTTGTTTATTACGTAAAGACCAAAAGGCAATCTGTTTACCATCGGGTGACCACTCAAAAAAACGATCATCGAATTCATTATTAGTAATCTGCTTTTTCTCGCCGCCATCAGAGTTCATTATGAAAATTTCACATGATTCAAAAGCATAAGAATGGCAGCCTACATATGCAATCTTTGTACCATCTGGAGACCATTTGGGTTCATCAAACCCAATTTCAGGAAATGATTTAGTTAAATTGATTTCCTCTTCACCATTAGCATTAATAATAAAAATATCTCTTCCTGCTCTTCCTCCTGTATTTCCTTGTGATATATAGATAATTTTTTCTCCGTTTGGTGACCAGTTTGGGTCAGTATTATCACCAGAATTGTAGGTAAGGCGGATTTGTTCGCTTCCATCAGAGTTCATGATATAGATATCTAGTTTCCCATCACGTGTTGAAACAAAAGCGATTTTACCTAGTCCACCGCCAACAGGGGTTGGTGTAATAGTTGGCGATACTGTTGGTTTTGGTGTCGATGTTGATGTAAAAGTGGATGTAGGAGTGGATATTAAAGTTGGTGTGTTTTTTGGGTTAAATTGCGTTTTGACGCTACAACTTGATTCCACTAAAATCAGTAGTAAACCAATAAGAATGATAGTATGTTGTTTTGAAATCACCTTTCCTCCATGATAACTTTAACTGTACTATCAAGGAACAGCCCAACTAGTAGTTATACGGAACTTGGCTGTATAACATTCCATATAGGGGTGTTATACAGAATAATGCTGCATAAATAATTATATACAGCATTATACATTCGTCAATTTACCAAAACAAGAAACCAAATCCCAATTCCCTTAATACAGTAAAATCTTTACCCTATGCGTCTAAAAGCAGACATTACTTTATTCATCATCTCCATCATCTGGGGTTCAGCATTTGTGGCACAACGAGTCGCGGGTCAATTGGGGAGCGTGTATCAATTTAACGGCTACCGATATTTATTAGCAGGCTTGGTTGTTTTACCATTTGCATGGAAAATATTTCGAATGCAAAAAATTTCATGTCCGCAATATATGTGGATGCTCATTGCAGGGTTTGTCTTATTTATCGCCGCGGCATTTCAACAAGCGGGCATGTTATACACAACGGCAGGCAATGCAGGCTTTATCACCAGTTTATATGTCGTTCTGATTCCAATTGTCTTATTTATCTTCTGGGGCGAAAAACCACATTGGATTTATATCGTGGCGGTCGTATTGGCAATGATTGGTGCATTTTTACTTTCCACTGGTGGAACATTTCACGTTCAATTTGGTGACTTGTTAGAATTAATCGGTGCCTTGTTTTGGACAATTCATGTTATTTTGTTAGGCAAGTTTGCATCTAAATTTGAAGCGTTGACGTTTTCTGTGGGTCAATTAATTGTGTGCGGAATGTTGAATCTCGGCGTGGGCATCGTCATTGAGCCTGCCATGCAATTTAATCCACAACTATTATTCGCCATCGGATATACTGCCTTCTTTTCATTAGGATTATGCTACACCTTGCAGATTTGGGCACAACGTCACACGCCTCCCGCCGACGCCGCCCTGATTCTCAGCCTTGAAGCAGTCTTTGCCGTTTTAGCAGGTTGGTTGATATTAAATGAAACTCTCGTTATGATACAAATCATAGGATGTGTTTTAATTTTCATTGCCGTGATGTTGTCACAACTCAAAGAATGGACGTCTGGCAAGTTAGACCATGAACATTTAATTGAAGGAAGATAAAATACAATGTCATTCTGAGCCACATTCTTGCTTTTTGTGGCGAAGAATCTCTACGATAATCTTAGAGACCCTTCGCCTAGTCTCGATACGGACTTCGTCCTACTCGACCAACGGCTCAGGGTGACACATTGAGAAGAAACCATGACAAACCGAATCGAAGAACTAGATTTATCCTTTCATCCGCTCACACAAAAACTATGGCGTGACTTTGAATTGCTATTTGGCGATAACGGCGCATGTGGTGGATGTTGGTGTATGCACTGGAAGTTACGAGGAAAAGCGTACGAGGAAAATAAAGGTGACGCGAACCGACAAATGATGAAGTCCATTGTTGACGCGAAAAAAAATCCAGGTTTGATTGCCTACTCAGAAGGGTATCCAATTGGATGGATTGCCATTGAGCCACGCAAAGAATATCTAAAACTTGCGCATTCAAAAATCCTCAAACCTGTTGATGATAAAGAAGTTTGGTCAATCACTTGTTTTTTTATTGAAAAAAAACATCGCCACAAAGGCATCAGCATTGAGTTAATCAAAGCCGCAATAGAACATGCAAAAAATAATGGCGCAAAAATTGTGGAAGGCTATCCCGTTGATTCAAAAACAAAACAAGCCCCACCGTTTATGTTTACAGGTTCTGCCCAAGCATTCAAAGAAGCGGGATTCAAAGAAGTGACTCGCAACTCACCAACTCGTCCAATTTTCCGATACAACATAAAATGAATTTTCAACCTCCATCAAATTCATTCACCACGCGCGATTATCAATTCATCACCATCGCCACGATTCTTTTTCTCGTCATTGCCAGCGCGTTGGTATATGTCAATCTTTCGTTTCCCAAAGGTGGCGGAGATTTTTATGTGCATTGGGTTTCGGCACGCGGATTTATATTTGAGCAAACTGACCCGTACAGTGGTTTGATTCCTGAGCGTGTGCAACAAATTGTTTACGATGATGCGATTGAGGCAGGCGATGAAGTTTATATCTTAGACACACCTTTTCACATTCTTCTACTTTATTTTCCTTTCGCGCTTCTCTCTGACGTGGAACTTGCTCGGGCGATTTTTACATTGGTGTTACAACTCGCATTGTTCGTGCTTGTTTATCTCAGTTTGCAATTAACAGGTTGGGAAGTGCCGCGTTGGTTCACAATTTTATTTTTTGCCTTTTGTGTTTTGAACTTTTATACCTTTCAAGCGATTCTTGAAGCAAATCCTGTTTTAATTCTTGGGTTAATGTATGTGGGCATGTTATTTGCTTTATATGCCGAACAAGATGAATTGCTAGGCGCATTATTTGCTGTCTCTTTATATTATTGGGAAGTCAGCTTGCCATTTTTATTATTAATCGCATACCGTTGTTATACACAAAGTCGCACACGCGTACTGGCTGGATTTTTCATGCTTTCTTTTGTGTTATTTGTGGTTTCAATCTTTTTATATCCAAACTGGATCATCCCATACTTACGCGCTGGCATGAACAATTTGCGCGCAGATTTTGGTTTTTCTATTTTTACATCGCTACAAAATATCATCCACTCGTTTGGTAGTCCACTGGCATGGATAATTATCGTCATTCTCATCATTGCTTACGGCTACGAATGGAGTCGCATCTCCGAAGCCGATGATAGAAGATTTTATTGGGTTTGCTGTTTAGCACTCGCAATTGCACCCTTGCTAGGTTTTCGCACTGAAATAGAGCACCTTTCTATCTTAATCATTCCATTGGCTTTGATATTTTCTATCATCTATGATCGCTGGAAAATTGGGACATTCTTAACTATTCTCGTATTATTAATTCTTTTTATATTGCCGTGGGCTTTGTATCTTTTTTCTCCCCTAACAAATTTGACTGGAGATATTCTCTACTTATTCCTTCCGCTTTTCACCGTCATTGGCTTATACTGGATTCGTTGGTGGGCACTTCGTCCGCCACGCGTTTGGGCTGACTTAACTAAAAACTGATTACGCTTCACTGATTACTGATGACCGATTACTAATAACTATGTCTTTCCGAACCTACTTCCTCCTCTTTCTATCTGGCTTAATTCTTCCCATCATCCTTGCCCAATTTCAACCCAAGCCTGGTTATTTAGATTCTGAATATTATTATGCTGGCGGAATCCAACTCGCTACTGGAAATGGCTTCAATGAACCCTACCTGTGGAATTATTTAGACGGCACAAAATCACTGCCACACCCATCCCATACCTATTGGTTTCCGCTTGCATCTATTATCTCTGCAATCTCGATGTGGCTATTCAATAACACAAGTTATGCCGTTGCTAGAATTCCTTTCATTATTATTGCCGCACTGGTTGTTCCAATCACAGTCCATGTAGCTTATTTATTTTCCAAACGAAAAGACATGGCAATTATTTCAGCAGTCTTTGCCATTTTCTCTGTCTATCATGCCCCATTCGTCGGCGTGACAGATAACTTTAGTTTGTTCATGTTCTTTGGTGGCTTGTATTTTATTTTTATAACAAAACTACTCGAAGATTCAACACAAAAAAAGAATTATTTTATTCTTGGTATTCTCTCAGGGTTATTATCTTTATCTCGTAGCGATGGCTTACTCTGGCTTGGTATCACCTTTCTATTTATATTATTTCGCATCAAAAATTACGAATTACCAATCACCAATCTCTTATCACGTTTCACGCATCAGGCATCACTTGCACTTCTCGGCTTCCTCCTTATTATGTCGCCTTGGTATTATCGAAATCTTTCAACTTTCGGTACACTCATGGCGCCGGGTGGAAGTCGCGCCTTGTGGCTTCAAAACTACGAACAGACTTTTATCTATCCACCCGAGGCGTTGACTAAAGAATCATTTCTCGAATATGGCTGGGAAAATATTTGGAACGATAGGCTTTGGGCAATTAGCAATAATCTACAAAGTGGATTTGCCGCACATGGTGGCATCATTTTATTTCCATTCATCCTTGCAGGCATACTTTATTTTCGCAAAGATGAAAGAGTCAAACTTGCAGTCATTGCTTGGTTGATTTTATTTTTCGTAATGACATTTATCTTCCCATTCGCTGGTGTGCGTGGAGCATTCTTCCATGCTGGCGCGGCATTACAACCGATATGGTGGACTCTGGCGCCTTTAGGCTTAGATTCAATTCTCGCATCTCTCCGAAAACGAAACTGGGGTGATGAGCGCGGCAGAATCATTTTCACCAGCAGTTTGGTTTTAGTTACAATCATCCTTACATTTTTTGTTGCCTACATTCGCATCTTTCAATTAGGATGGGGCGAAGGCAAAACAAATTATGTCGCAGTAGAGCAGATATTGGTCGAGAATGGGAGCGAAAAAGAAGATATCGTCATTGCTTGGGATGCGCCTTTATATTATTTAGATACAAATCGTTCCGCCGTTTCAATCCCTTATGGTGGTGTTGAAGCAGTTCTAGCGGTTTCAAAACAATTTAATGCAGATTATCTTGTCCTTGAACCCGAAGCCGCACTAGGCGAATTAAAAGATTTACTTGAATCTCCAAATCAATATGAAAACTTTATTCTCTTAGGTGAAGTAAATGGCGCAAAAATTTTCAGAATCGATCAATAAACTCTCACCACGCGATTTTTTTATCATTGCAGTTACTGTAATATTCATTGCTTCTATTTATTTAATAACAAGTCACTTCACTTATACCATTGGCTTTCCATTAGATGATTCATGGATTCATCAAACCTATGCACGTAATTTGGCACAACATGGCGAATGGTCATTTCGTGTCGGTATCCCATCCGCAGGCTCCACAGCACCGCTTTGGTCAGCATTGCTTTCAATTGGTTTTCTATTAAATCTTGCTCCATATATATGGTCATATTTTCTCGGCATTGTCATCTTATTTTCGTTAGCAGTTTTATGCGAATGGGCAGTTCGTAAACTCGTTAACTCTTACAATCCCAAATTCCCTTGGGTCGGAATTTTCATCGCCCTCGAATGGCATTTGGCTTGGGCGGCAATGTCTGGCATGGAAACTTTATTACATGGATTCATTGTCACAACCGTTTTGATTCTGTTGATGACAAACTCGCGTCGTTACCTGACTTTAGGCTTGCTTGCCGGGTTGTCAGTTTGGATTCGCCCCGACGGTTTAACTTTGCTTGCCCCAATTGCATTTACTATTTTTTTCACCGAACAGGATATGCATTCACGTCTAAGAGCTTTTTTTCCAGTGTTAATTGGCTTTGGGTCAATTTTTCTTTTTTATTTGCTCTTCAACCTCGCCATTGGCGGAACGCCAATGCCAAACACATTTTATGCCAAACAAGCAGAATATGCTTCATGGCAAGCATTACCCATTTTTGAACGCTTGGGTCAAATGCTTTTGCAGTTATTGGTTGGCCCAAGTTTAGTATTAGTACCCGGTGTAATCGCTTGGGTTATCAAATCGGTTCGTGAAAAAAACTGGGGAAACATTGCCGCCATCTTGTGGTGTTTTGGATATTTATATTTATACACATCGCGCTTGCCTGTTTATCAACATGGTCGTTATCTTATGCCGGCTATGCCGATTTTCTTTTTATTTGGTTTATTGGCTTTTGCAGAATTTGATAAAAGCAAATTGTTCAATCGTTATCATTGGGTAGGGCAGGCGATATGGCGTGGCAGTGTTGTTATGTTTGTTGTTGCATTTATTTTCTTGGGCGCTAGGTCTTATGCTCAAGATGTAGGAGTGATTGAAAGTGAAATGGTGGTGACAGCAAAATGGGTTGCAGAGAATGTCCCCGCGGGCAGAACAATTGCCGCGCACGATATAGGTGCGTTGGGCTACTTTGATGAGCATCCGCTGATAGACCTCGCTGGGTTAATATCTCCAGAAGTGATTCCATTTATCCGTGATGAAGAGCAATTGGCAGAGTTTTTAAATGAAAACGCCGCAGATTATTTGATTGCATTTCCAAGTTTTTATCCACACCTGACGGATTCTGCTGAAATTGCCTTTGAAACGGGTAGCCCAATTACCCTTGCAATGGGCGAACAAAATATGACAGTTTATCTGTGGAAACGCCCATAATGGGTTAAAATAGAAGAAACTAACAAGAGAGAGAATCTCCCGGGATGAACCCAATTACATTACTCATTGTTGACGACCATCCGCTGTTTCGGCAAGGCGTAGTAGATGCTTTGTCTTTAGAAACAGATATGCGTATCATTGCCCAATCTTCATCTGGTGATGAAGCGTTGGATTTAATCCAAACGAAAAAACCAACCGTAGCAGTTTTGGATGTAAATTTGCCTGGCATGAATGGTCAGCAAATTACACATCAAGTTTCACAAGAACGCCTTGGTACTCGCATCATTTTAATGACAGGCTATGATGATATTGAGCAAGCCATTCATGCGGCATTGGCTGGCGCACATGGCTATTGTTCAAAAAATATTGAACCACAATCATTGGCTCGCATTATTCGTGAAGTGGCTGAAGGCAAATATGTGTTTGCTAATAACGTCTTTACACGACGTGAACTTGAATTATGGATTGAAGAAAAGATGGAAGGCGCGCGTCGCTCTTACAGTGAACCTGGTACGCCATTTCATCCTTTATCTGAACGTGAAATGGAAGTGCTCTCTTGTGTGGTACGTGGCATGAGTAATAAAGAAATTGCGGCTTTGCTTGGTATTAGTCATCAAACGGTTAAGAATCATGTCACTGCAATTTTGAGAAAATTTGGTGTAGAAGACCGTACTCAAGCGGTCGTCTATGCTTTGAAGCGCGGATGGGTAACTTTACGCGATACGGATATTCATTCTCAGGAGTGATGGTATGTCTGATGAAGTAATTGACTTTAGTAATGAATTGACAGAAACACAACGTGCTTTGCGTGAAGTAACTTTGATGATTGAGCAAAGTCAAGGGGAATTATCAAAACTGACACAAAGAAACACTGCCATTACATCTCACTTACAACAAGCCCAAAAACAAGGTGGCAATGTAGATGAAATCAAGATGGCGTATGATTCTGCCTTAGATGCTCAGCAACGTCTATTTGTGATGCGTGGTCAATTAGAAAAATTACAAAACGATAAATCTCATCTTGAAAAATATAAATCAACTTTAGAGAAGTTGATTTTGTCTGGAAATGGTGATGGTGGCAGTTCTTCAGCATCTTCTGGAGCAAAAAGTCAAATGGCAGGGATTGAGATGATAGTTAATGCGCAAGAATCAGAGCGACAAAGATTATCTCGCCAAATGCATGATGGTCCTGCACAAGCATTATCCAATTTTATTTTGCAAACCGAAATTGCCATGCGTCTTTTAGATGTAGATGCTGCACAGGCAAAAGAAGAATTAGGAAACTTGAAGAACTCAGCAATGGGGACATTTCAAAAAGTTCGCAATTTTATTTTTGAATTGCGCCCTATGATGTTGGATGATTTAGGGCTAGCCCCGACGATTAAGAAATATGCCGAAGCTTTCAAAGAACAAACAGCTTTGGATGTCAATCTAACCATTACAGGTACAGAGCGCCGTTTTGAACCATATATTGAAGTGATGATCTTCCGTGCCTTTCAAGAATTGCTTGGCAACACAGCTAGGCACAGTCAAGCCACAAGTGTCAAAGCGCATTTAGATTTAGGAAGTGATAACATCCGCATTAGTGTAGATGATAATGGAAAAGGATTTGACCCAGAAATATTAAAGGAATCTTCAAACCTCGGTTTGAAACTAATCCGTGAACGGGCTGAAATGTTAGGCGGAAATTTTGAAATAGATAGTACCATTGGGTCTGGGGCAAGAATTTCTTTTAGCGTCCCGGCGAAATCCTAATCAAAAAGGCTTAACAATCTTGTTAAGCCTTTGTTTAATAGTACTTTTTATCATCACCCCATAATATGCTTTTGACATTTTTCTTGTATAATGAATATGTTATAAGTACCAGAAATAACACAGAACTCGTTGAGAGGAGCAGACTATGCGTCGCGGTCGTACCCTGATTTTAGTCCTATTAATTATTATTATTGGTTTGGTAGTGGGTTTTGTTGCTATTAACCAATTCTTAACTGCACAACAACCGGAAGATACTGGTCCAGTATATGTTGATGTTTATTATGCTGCCCAGAATATTGCTCAAGGTGCTACGATTACGGAGGATGTACTCGCTACATTAAGAGTGCCTCAAGAAAATCTTGTAGCTGTTATGTTTACACCGGATGAACTTCCGCTTCTAGTCGGGAAAGTTTCAAGATTCCCGCTTGACCAAGGTGTGGTCATTACTGAAGCGATGGTTTCAGATGCTTCATCAGCTGTACCTGTATCCGGTCCTGAATGGGCATCATTGATACCTCCCGGTATGACGGCTATGTCTATACCTACGGACCGTTTGTCTGTTTCTGGCTATGCTGTTAATGATGGTGCCCATGTAAACATCAATGCTTGTTTACTATTTGTAGATGTTGACCCCTCATTTCAAACAATTTTACCTAACCTAACTGCTATCGTAACAGGTACAGGTTTAGGTAATGTACAAAGGCAAGGTGATACTGCAACTGGTTTTACAACAGAAGGTTTACCAATTCTTTCACTCGGTGTTGCAGCTGCAGATTCAGCACAAGGCCGTTTAGAATTGGATCCATCACTTCAACAACCCTTTTATGTGATTCCTGCTGAGGCACAACGCCCTCGTATGGTATGTCAGATGTTATTACAAGATGTGGTTGTTTTGAAGCTTGGTAATTTTCCACTTGTACCTGCTGTTATAACCCCAGAACAACAACAAGACCCAAATGCTCAACCTGCTGCACCGGTAGCGCCTGATATTGTCACTTTGGTTGTATCCCCTCAAGACTCAATCACATTATCTTACTTAGTATATTCGAATGCAAAACTAATGTTGACTTTGCGTAACCCAAGTGATCAGGCAAGAGTTGCAAGTGAAGCTTCCACCTTACAATTTTTACTAAGTCAATATAATATCCCGGTACCTGCAAAATTACCTTATGCAATGCAACCTGCTCTGACAGCCTTAATTTCTCCAGTTTTACCAAATGATGCTCCTGTAGAGCCGGAACAATAAAATTCAATCTGTGGATATACCTTAAGTATGGATAAAATTCGAGTCTTGATTGTTGATGATATTGCAGAAACGCGCGAAAATGTGCGTAAGTTGCTACAATTCGAGTCTGATGTGGATGTGGTGGGTACGGCTCGCACAGGCCGGGAAGGTATACAACTTGCTGGCGAGCTTGACCCTGATGTTATTCTAATGGACATCAACATGCCAGATATTGATGGCATTACTGCTACTGAGGAAATCCGTCAGAAATCGCCACATATTCAGGTTGTCATTTTATCTGTTCAAGGTGACCCAAATTATATGCGCCGTGCTATGTTGGCTGGCGCAAGAGATTTTTTAACAAAGCCTCCTATGGGAGATGATTTAATCTCAGCCATTAAGCGAGCTGGTGAAATGGCACATAGTGAACGTTCTAAAGGTGCCAAGCAACAAATGAGTGTTTCTGGACCTGGCGGCATGATGGGAGCAATGACAGGTTTTGCGCCTGCCACAAAAGGAAAAATAATTGTTGTATATAGCCCAAAAGGTGGCACTGGTTGTACCACTGTAGCAGTTAATTTAGCAATTGCCTTAAATAATGAAGATACGAGAGCAGTGTTAGTAGATGGAAACTTACAATTTGGTGATGTGGCTATCTTTGTTAATGAGCAAGGTAAAAATACAGTTCTTGATATTGCGCCCCGTGTTGACGATTTAGATAATGAAATCGTAGATGAAATCCTAGTGAAGCATGAGGCATCTGGAATTCGTATTTTAGCGGCACCACAAAAACCAGAATATGCGGAACGTGTTTCTGCTGACCAATTTATCAGGGTTTTACAGTTTCTTCAAAATATGTACTCGTATATTGTGGTAGATACTTCAACTATTTTGACAGATGTTGTACTTTCAACAGTTGATAACAGTGATGTTGTGGTTTTAATTACAACTCAAGAAATCCCGGCAATTAAAAATGCTCGTTCTTTCTTAGATTTATTGCAAACTATGGGTATTAACAAAGAACGGGTAGTGTTTGCTATGAACCGTTACGATAAGCGCATTTCGATTTCACCGGAACGAGTTAGTGAAAATCTTAAGCATGAGATTGCGGCTACCATACCTTTTGACGAAAAAATTGCAATTACTGCTGTAAATCGAGGTGTGCCTTTTATGTTAGATAATAAATCTCAACCAATAGGAAGAGGAATTCTTTCGTTGGCTGAAGCAGTTCGGGCGCGGATTACTGCTATCGAAGCAGTAGATGGTGCGCCAATTGGTAAACGTTAAGGAGTTTTATTATGTCGTTACTTCGACGTATTGAGCAAGGTCAAGGAAATAATAATGCACAGGGAAATACTAATGCGAATCCGCCGGCGCAAGGAGCAGGTGGAGGTGGGCAAGCAGGTTCAGGCGGAGGTGGAGGCGACTCATCCCGCCTTTCATCATTACAAGCCCGAAGAGTCAGTGCACCGATAACATCCCCGCAAGCCGGGTCCTATTTTGATTTGAAGACCCGCGTCCAAAATAAGTTGTTGGCTGAAATTGACCCTTCGATGGATGTGACGCGGACGGAAGAAGTTCGCCGTACTATTCAAGGTTTGTTTGAGCAGATTCTTGCAGAAGAAAATATTGTTCTTTCACGCCCAGAGCGTGCGCGTTTGTTTGAACAAATTGCGGCTGAAATTTTAGGTTTTGGTCCTTTGCAATCTCTGTTAGAAGATGACACCATTACAGAAATTATGGTGAACGGACCGAAGAATATTTATATTGAACGTAAAGGTAAGATTCATCGTGTGCCAATTACATTTGAGAGTAATGACCATGTGATGAGAATTATTGATCGTATCGTTGCACCACTTGGACGCCGTATTGATGAATCTAGCCCATATGTAGATGCGCGTTTGCCTGATGGTTCTCGTGTGAATGCTGTCATTCCGCCTATTTCTTTGGTGGGACCTGTTTTGACCATTCGTAAATTTTCTAAAAACCCAATTACAGTTGATCAGATGGTTCAGTTTGGCTCTATTTCTGCTGAGTCGGTTCAATTCTTAAAGGCTTGTGTAGAGTCACGTTTGAATATCATTATTTCTGGTGGTACAGGTTCTGGTAAAACGACATTGTTGAATGTGCTTTCGAGTTTTATTCCATCGGATGAACGCATTTTGACAATTGAAAACGCGGCTGAATTGCAATTACGTCAAGAGCATGTTGTGACCTTAGAGTCGCGCCCGCCTAACATTGAAGGTCGTGGTGAAATTACGATTCGTGATTTGGTAATCAATGCTTTGCGTATGCGCCCTGAAAGAATTATCGTGGGTGAGTGCCGTGGTGGTGAAACCTTAGATATGTTACAAGCCATGAATACAGGTCACGATGGTTCGATGACGACAGCCCACGCCAACAGTCCGCGTGATGCATTGGCTCGTATCGAAACCATGTGTTTGATGGCTGGTATGGATTTGCCAGTGCGCGCTATTCGTGAACAAGTGGCAAGCGCAGTGGATGTGATTGTGCAACAAGAACGTATGCGTGATGGTACTCGTAAAGTGACTACCATTGCAGAAGTCAGTGGTATGGAAGGTGAAGTAATTACCATGACCGATATTTTCGTCTTTGAGCAATCTGGTACTGAAAATGGAAGAATTATCGGTCGGTTACGCCCAACTGGTTTAAGACCAAAATTTATGGACAAGATTGAAGCGGCTGGAATTCAACTTCCACCTTCTATTTTTGGTATCGGCGAAAGACGCCGCTATTAAAAAGCGATTTTAGAGAACAAAGGAACACATGGCTTGGATTATTATTATTGGTGGCATCATCTTAATCATTTTATTGATTATTGGTGTTGTTATTTCTTCAAATAGTGAGCGGGCATTAGTTGAAGAGCGTTTAAGTCAATATATAGATGATGGTAGTAACAAAGATGATGTGGATCGTGAGGCACAGAAATATGTACTCACAAATTGGGTTTCTAGAAGGGTAGAAAAAACAAACTTTGGTGATGGCATTGCAAAACAACTTGCCCGCGCAGATTTAAAATTAAAGGTGGCGGAATACCTGGTTGTCATTGTTGCTAGTATCTTTATTTTTGCGTTGTTTGCATGGTTTTTTGGGAATCGTCATCCTGTATCTGCCTTGATTGGCGCTGGTATCGGCGCAATTGCTCCACGATTTTATGTGAGGACTCAACAGCGTAAAAGGTTGCAAAAATTTAATGACCAATTACCTGATATGCTTAACTTGATGGTAAATGGTTTGCGTGCAGGTTACTCTACAATGCAAGCTATGGAGGCGATTAGCAAGGAATTGCCTTCTCCTATTAATGATGAATTTAAGCGGGTTGTTCAAGAAATGCAAATTGGTATTCCTATGGAAACAGCGCTTGATAATTTATTACGACGTATTCCAAGCGACGATCTTGACTTTGTGGTAACCGCTATTAACGTCCAGCGTGAAGTTGGTGGTAATCTCTCTGAAATTTTAGATAGTATATCTTTTACGATCCGTGAACGTATCCGCATCAAAGGTGAAGTACGTGTGCTGACTGCTCAAGTACGGACTTCCGGTACCGTCCTCTCCTTAATTCCATTTGGTCTTACAATTATTCTTTGGTTTCTTAACCCAGAATATTTATTATCTGTGACAGCTGGTGGGCCTATCTGTACATCTATTATTATTTGTGTTGTACTTGGCTTAATTTCTTCTAGTTATTTTATTATGATGAAGATAGCAGATATCGAGGTGTAATATGAATTTATTAATCGGCATCATTGTTGCTATTGTTATTATTGGTGGGGCAGTTGTACTTGTGATTGTTGGTGCAAGATTTACACGTCAGGCACAAGGTGAAGAAGGCGACCCTGTGCTTGCTCGCCTTGCAGAAGCTACTCAACGTGGAGAGAATATATCCCTTGAGGATGTTGAATTACAACAACCTTTCATGGAACGCATTGTACTTCCGCTAGTTAGACGATTAGGTGATATATCCTCTCGTTTTACTCCTGAAAAATTACTTCAAGAAACAACCCGTAAACTTGAGCTAGCAGGAAACCCTGGTCGTATTGATGCTTCCACCTTTTTAGCAACCCGCTTTGTTGGTGCAGCTATTTTTGGTGGACTTTTGTTACTGATTTCTACCTTACCCACGGTTAATTGGCCCTTTGGGCGGATTGTATTAGTTGTTGGTATATTTACAACCTTAGGATTTTTCTTTCCCCAAATGTGGTTATCAAGCCGTATTTCCCGCAGACAGAATGAAGTACGAAAAGCAATGCCCGATGCTTTAGATTTGTTAACGATTTGTGTAGAAGCAGGCTTGGGTTTTGAAGCGGCGATGTCTAAGGTGGCAGAAAAATGGGAAAATGAGCTCTCTATTTTGTTTGGGCGTTGTATTCGCGAAGTTCAATTGGGTAAAACACAACGTGAAGCTTTAAGGGATATGGAAAGCCGAGTTGGGTTAGGTGAATTGACAAGTTTTGTGGCGGCTGTGATTCAAAGCCAAGCACTTGGTGTGAGTTTAGCAAAAGTGTTGCGCATTCAGTCAGACCAGATGCGTGTGAAACGCCGTCAGCGTGCAGAAGAGCAGGCGCATCAAGCACCAGTGAAAATGATTATCCCAATGGCTTTGTTGACATTCCCTTCGATTATGATTATTTTGATGGCTCCTGCCGCATTCCAAATTGCAGGTGCATTCGGACCTTTGTTAGGTAATTAAGTTCTGTGATTTAAATAAACTGCTGGCGTTAAGTAAATAGCGAGGCAGATTTGACAAATTGGAAATACGCTTTATACCGCTCAACTTGGAGCGCACTTGATTTGCTTTTCCCACCTGTGTGTGGTGGGTGTGATAAAACGGGTTCGCGTTGGTGTGAAGAATGCCAAAGTAAAGTAAAAATTTTAGATGGAATTGTGTGTGATGTATGTGGTTTGCCACAGGAACGAGTTGGGACGTGTAAAACTTGCCTTGCTGATAAACCGCATTTTCGTATGTTAAGGGCGTGGACAGTTTTTGAAAACCCGATTCAAAAGGCGTTGCATAAATTGAAGTATCGAAAAGATATGTCTATGGGCGATGCGATTGCCTATCACATGTTGCCATTTGTCCAAAAATTAAATTGGCAAATTGATATGATTATCCCCACACCTTTGGGAAAACAAAGAATAAAACAACGTGGCTATAACCAAGTGGCGATGATTGCAAAACCTCTTTCAATAGGTTTGCAGATTGAGTATGACCCTCATGCCATAACAAGAAAAAAAGAAACGCGCACGCAAGTTGGCTTGACCAAAATTGAGCGGAAGAAAAATGTCGAAGGGGCATTTCAGGCTGAGGCAAGTGTGAAGCGGAAAAATATCGTAGTGATGGATGACGTCTCTACGACTGGGGCGACATTATCATCCATTGCTGAGGCTTTGTATCAGGCAGGTGCTGAAAATGTGTATGCTTTAACGGTAGCACGGGCTTTGCAACATCATAGCTTGCAAACCGTATAAATTAATAGATAGGAGAACATAATGACAAACAAAGTTGAAATTCAAACCGTTAATATCCGTTTGACCGAAAAAATTGAAGAGCATGTAAATAAAAAGGCGGGAAATTTAGACCATTATCTGCCAGCCATTGATGAAGCGCGTGTGCAACTTTCGCATTATAAAGCGGCACGTGATGCCAAAGATAGAAACGTGGCTGAGATTATGGTGTATGGAAAGGGATTTACGCTTCGTTCTGAGGTACGGGCTGATGAGGTGCTTTCAGCATTTGACGCCGCTTTCGACAATATGCAACGCCAAATTGAACGGCATAAAGGCAAGCATTATCGTGGGCGGGGTGATGGAAAATCTGCGGCTGAAGTTGTAGAGGAGGTATTTGATGAAGATACGGGCGAACTTTCTCCATTGTTTGCAAAGCGTAAGAAATTTACGATGTATCCGATGACTGAAGATGAAGCTTTAGTGCAAATGCGAGATTTAGGTCACGACAACTTCTTTATCTTTTACAATGCCGAGACTGGAAAAATGAATGTACTGTATCGGCGTAGAAATGGAAGTTATGGTTTGATTGAACCTGAACTTGGATGAGAAAAAATAGCCACAGAACATTCTGTGGCTATTTTTTTGTTTGGAAGTAAAATACTCCCATGCTCTTCTCAGACTCGCTTTTCATCGGCATAGACCCAACCTCTGCAAATAAATCCTTTACATACGCGGCGTTAGATAAGCATTTGAATTTAATCGCGTTATCTGATGGTGAGTTGGATGATGTCACCGCGTTTGTAGCAGGTCAACAGTCTGCTACGTTGGCGATTAATGCACCAGCCAATGTAAATAGAGGATTGGTCAGAGAAAAAATAAAAAAAGAAATGCTCACGCCACATAAAATCCGTGCGGCGGAATATAGACTCGCTGAATATGAATTAAGAGAAAGAGGCATTGCAGTTTCAGGTACGCCTGCTAGTGTAGGCGTCTGCCCGGCATGGATGCAAGTTGGTTTTTCTTTATACAGAAAACTTGAAAAGATGGGATTCAAAAAATATGCAAATGAAGATCAAACCCATCAAATGATTGAAACGCATCCACATGCTTGTTATTGTGTTCTAGCAGGGGATACTCCCTTGCCCAAGCCGACACTTGAAGGAAAATTACAACGTCAATTGTTGTTGTATGAACGCGGTGTAAAAATCAAAGACCCGATGGATTTTTTTGAAGAAATCACACGTCACAAAATGCTCAAAGGTATCTGGCCCCATGAATTGTTATATTCACCTGAGCAATTGGATGCTTTAGTTGCGGCATATACGGCGTGGCTTGTGGTCAATAAACCTGAACAAACTTTATCTATTGGTGATGCAAAAGAAGGGAAAATCTTTTTGCCTGTGAATGAATTGAAAGAAAAATATTAATTTGTAAAATTGTCCCGTAGTTTTTTTAATGTAAAACCTGCGGGACGTTATATCTTAGAGCGAATGGTAAAATAAAAAAATGACAACACAATCTCTTGAAACTCGCGCAATAAACACATTACGTTTTCTTTCGGCTGACGCTGTGCAAAAAGCAAATTCTGGTCACCCCGGCTTGCCGATGGGCGGCGCCGCAATGGCGTACACAATTTGGACTCGTCATCTTCGACATAATCCGCGAAACCCAAAATGGATAGGACGTGACCGCTTCATTCTCTCGGGCGGGCATGGTTCCATGCTTCTATATTCCCTGCTTCATTTAACAGGCTACGATTTATCTTTAGACGAAATCAAAAATTTT
>ERZ761610.693-NODE-693-length-23337-cov-32.291126_pt1 | contig 23337 bp, 26 predicted proteins | sample MGYA00512164_ERZ761610 | MGnify/ENA primary metagenome ERZ761610 (study PRJEB28899, sample SAMN02850038) | bioreactor sludge metagenome | biome: EBPR Sludge; feature: EBPR Bioreactor; material: flocular biomat | place: Australia: Thorneside Wastwater Treatment...
ATTTCGTGCTACACTGATTTCGTGTAATACGGAGAAGATTGTTTATGACGAATCTAACCATCACCGTGGATGACGAAGTCCTGAAACGGGCGCGGATGAGGGCCTTGGAAGAAGAGACCTCGGTCAATGCCGTGTTGGCCCGCTATCTCATCGTTTATGCCCAAGCAGATGAACTCCGGCGGCAACGTCAGGGGTCGTTGGACTCGCTGTTAGCGCTGGCCGAGCAATGCCAAGCTGGGCGAGACACACGCACCTGGACGCGGGATGAGTTGCATGAGCGATGAGGTGTGGTTTCTCGACACCAACGTGTTGGTGTATTTATTTGATGTCGATGCGCCCGCCAAAAAAGCTGTGGCCGAGCGAGTATTTCGCGAGCCGGCAAACCTCCGGTTGAGCACCCAGGTGCTGCAAGAGTTTTACGTCACGGTCACGCGCAAGCTGGGACGACCCCTGCAGCCCGAGCAGGCGTTGCAAGCGGTGACCCATTTTCAAACGTACCCGGTGACGACCATTACCAGTGCCTTGGTCACCCGCGGCATCCAACGTAGCATCGACGCCCGGCTGTCCCTGTGGGATAGCCTGATCGTGGAAACTGCCTTGGCCGCACGGGCGGATCGGCTGGTGACAGAAGATCTCCAGGACGGTTGGACCCTCGGAACCCTGCGGATTTGGAATCCGTTCAAAGCGTAAGATGCCTCGGTCACCTGCCGACGAGAAGCGTGCTGGGCAACCGATTACATCTGGCCACGACGGATTGAAATCATCCGCATAGCTTCTAGCTCAACTGTGAATTTCAGAATGATTTGGCTCATGGGGTGGCGGGCTGGTTTGCGGCCACTGTATCGTTTTCGGAGGGCGGCCGCGCGGAATGTCGGGGGCCGGTTTCACTCGCGGCTTGCAGGGCGGCGTATAGGAAGGTTTTGCCAATCTTGAGGCGCGCGGCGGCTCACGGACGTTCAGCCCGTTGACGCCTATATCGTTTTTAAGGATGCGAGCTTGAATTCCACCTCAACCTCCGTTTGTCGTCCTCTCATCCTGGTCGTCGAGGATGATCCAGAAATCGCCGATATTCTAAGCGCCTATCTGCGGCAGGCTGACTTCCGGGTGCAGATCGCTAACAATGGCGAGGTGGCTTTGCTCTATGCACGGCGATTTGCGCCCGACCTGATGTTGCTGGATCTTAAGCTTCCCAAACGCGATGGCTTCGAGGTGCTCGCGCAATTGCGGGTGGATTCGCAGTTACCCGTGATCGTAATCAGCGCGCTGGCCGACGATCTGGACAAGCTCTCCGCGCTGCGTATTGGCGCCGACGATTATGTCACCAAGCCTTTTAACCCCAAGGAAGTGGTCGCACGGGTACAGGCGGTGTTACGGCGCAGCCGCACCTCGGCCCCAGGGCAGAGCAACACGGCATTGGGCGCGCTTAGCCTAGACCAACGGGCCCACCGGGCCAGCGTGAAGGGCCAGGCGTTGGATGTGACTCTCAGTGAGTACCGCTTGCTGGCGCACTTGCTAACACACCCGGGCCGGGTATACACCCGCGCCGATCTGCTGGATGCCTGTTTGGAAGACAGTGATGCCTTAGAGCGCACGGTGGACAGCCATATCTCCAATTTGCGCCGCAAACTCGACGCCGCGCAGGCCGATGTGCGGATCGCCACCGTGCGCGGCGTCGGCTATCGACTGGAGCGCTCGACGTGATGCGCCGCCTGGGGGGCGAGCTGGCGCGTCTGGCGGCGCTGGCGGCGGCGGTTGCCTTGAGCGTGATGCTTCTGTTGAACTGGCTGGCCTTCAGTGCGATCAGCCTGTATCAAGAAAGCCGTTTGCCGCCAAACCTGCGCGAGGAGCTGCACGCGGAGCAGGAACCGATGTCGGCGGAGCTGCTGACAGCCTTGGAGCGCATCGACGCACAACTTTACGTCGATTGGATCACCGCCGGATCGCTGGCGCTGGGCGTGATGGCCGGCGGGGCTGTCGGGTTCTGGCGCGCCCGACGGCTGGCGCAACCGCTGGTCGAACTGGCCGCCGTGGCCCGCCAATTGCGAGCGGGTCTATCGGGCGCACGGGGGCGCACGGGCACCACGAAGGTACAGGAGATCGAGGATTTCATCGCCGACTTCAATGCCATGGCGGACAGCGCGGAGGCTGCCGAGCGCGAACGCCGCTTGAGCAATGCCGCCATCGCGCATGAGTTGCGCACGCCGTTGACCGTGCTCAACGGGCGACTCTGCGGCATGGCTGATGGCCTGTTCGCGCTCGATCAAACGGCCGTACAAGGCCTGCTGACGCAGACCAGCCTGCTGACCCGCATCGTGGACGATCTGCGCTTGCTAACGCTGGCGCAGGCCGGGCAACTGGCCCTATCCTGCGAAGACTGCGATCTGGCGCGGGTAGCCGCCGACGTTGCAAAAGTCCTCCAGCCCTTGCTGGCCGAGCAGGGCCAGGCGCTGGAGCTGGAGCTGCGGCCCGCAACGGTACGCGCCGATCCAGGGCGCATCCAGCAAGCGTTGCAGGCGTTGCTGCATAACGCCCAGCGTTACACGGGCGGCGAACCGCTGCGCATCGTCAGCGGCGTGCAGGGAGAGCAGGCATACCTGCAGGTGCTCGATCGCGGCCCCGGTCTCAGCGTTGCCCAGGCCGACCAAGCTTTCGAGCGTTTCTGGCGCGGTGAGAGTTCGCGCGGTCGCGAAACCGGCGGCTCGGGGTTGGGCCTGTCGGTAGTGCGGGCGATTGCCCAGGCGCACGGTGGTCTGGCCCGCTACAGCGACCGGCCAGGCGGCGGCGCCTGTTTCGAAATACGCCTGCCTCTGGCGCAACCTGAGTCCGTTGCCGCGCGGCGATAAAATCTACTCCGCTCCACACGATCTCCACAAAACGCGCACCTGACCTGCACAGACGCGCGTTACAGTTCATGCCATACCCCATTTATGACCGGGGGATTTCTTGGAAGAACTGTGAAACCATGCCAGCGCAAACTTCAACCGTTACCCCACCGACTACTTGCATTCTGCCCGCCGCCGTTCTCCGCGCACAGGCCAAGGCCAGGGGGCGATGTAGCGAGCTTGACCTGACGCAGGGCAGTAAAACCACCATCGCCGGCCCGCTCAGAAACCACCCCCGTGCAGCGTGGAACCGCCTACTGGCCCGACCCGTGGTCGGTCTGCTATCGCTGGTCCTGCTGCCCGCAATGATCTGGTTTTTACTGGAGTCAAACCGGGCAGCCACCCCCCAGGGCTGGCTGACAGCTGCGGTACAGCGTCAGGATCTGCGGGATATCGTCAGCGCTGTCGGTACTCTGCGCGCCCAGCTCCTGGTGGAAGTGGGCGCGCAAGTCACCGGGCAAGTGCAGCGCCTGCATGTGAAGCCGGGTGACCGGGTCAGCCGGGGACAACTGCTGATCGAGATCGACGACACCACGCAGAAAAACACCTTGCGCGATGAACAGGCGGCCTTACAGTCCCTGCAGGCGCAAGGCCAGGCGCGCCAGGCTGCTGTCGTGTACGCGCGGCAGACATTGGCCAGACAGAGCCGGTTATACAAGAACGCAGCTATCGCGCTGGCCGAACTGCAGGCGGCGCAAAACGCGCTCGCGGCGGCTCAGGCCGATGTGCGCATGATGAAAGCCCAGCAGCGGCAAACGCGCATCAAGATCGAAACAGCGCAGGCGCAGTTAGCCTACACCCGTATTCTGGCCCCGATGGCTGGCACGGTCGTGGCGCTCAGCGCCGAGCAGGGCCAGACCCTGAACGCGACCCAGGCCAGCCCGACCCTGCTCAAGCTGGCGCAAATCGACACCTTGCAGATCGAGGCGCAGATCTCCGAGGCCGACCTGCAGCGCGTGCGCCCCGGCATGGCGGCGAGCTTCACCCTATTCGGACGGGAAGGCGAGGCCATCCCCACCCGACTGCAGACCATCGATTGGATGCCGGTCAGCAGCGCCGTCGGACAAGCTGTGTATTACCTAGGCCGCCTCCCCGCCGATAATCCTCACGGCGCCTTGCGCGTGGGCATGACGGTGCAGGTCGAGATTCAAGTCGCCAGCGTGCGGCAGGTGCTCACCATGCCGGCCGCAGCCCTGGGCGAGCGCGACGCCCAGGGCCGCCACCGCGTGCTCGTGCTGGTCGATGCAGCGACAGTGCAGGCACCCCAGGAACGTTGGGTTCGCATTGGCCTGAACAATCGCGTGTTGGTCGAAGTGCTGGAGGGTCTGCAAGAGGGCGAGCAGGTCATCACGGGTCGCGCACCCCAGCCGAGCGAATCCGAGACGGAGCTGGCACTGTGACAGCGCCTGTCCAGCCCGTGGAGTCGCCCAGTTCCCGGTCTGACACGCCCTTGCTCAGCCTGCGGGGTGTCTGGCGCCTGTTTGGCGAACCCGGACAGGCAATCACCGTGCTCCAAGATATCAATCTGGATATCCGGCCCGGTGAAATGGTGGCCATCATGGGACCTTCAGGTTCGGGCAAGTCCACCTTGATGAATCTGCTCGGCTGTCTGGATCAGCCGAGCCGCGGCAGCTATCGCGTTCGGGGTCGCGACACCCGAGCCTTGAACGCCAACGCACGAGCGGCGCTGCGCCGCGAGCATTTCGGGTTCGTGTTTCAGCGCTACCAGCTGCTGGCCGACCTCGATGCCCAGGCCAATGTGGAGATGCCTGCCCTCTATGCCGGCGCGACGTCCCGCCAGCGCCGCGCGCGAGCCCAGGCGCTGTTGCAACGTCTCGGTCTGGGCGATCGTCTGCACCACAAACCCGCTCAGCTCTCAGGCGGTCAGCAGCAACGGGTGTCTATTGCCCGCGCGCTGATGAACGGCGGGCAGGTGATACTGGCCGACGAACCCACCGGCGCGCTCGACAGCCTCAGTGGGGCGCAGGTCATGGCTTTGCTCAAGGAGCTGCACGCTGCGGGACACACCGTGATCGTCGTCACACACGATCGGCAGGTGGCCGCGCACGCGCAGCGGATCATCGAAATCGCCGATGGCCGCATCGAGCGCGACAGCGCTAGCCAGCCATCCGGCGCAGCCGCGCCGGTGTCGCCCGAGGAGACGAGCGGCCTCACCAGAGCGGACGGGCCGCCTACCACGCACCCCCGAGTGCCAGGGCGCTTCAGGGCCAGCGGCTGGAGCCGCTGGCAGGCGTCCGTCAGCATGGCGCTGGGAGCCTTGTCGACCCACCGGCTGCGCACGGCGCTGACCCTGTTGGGCATTGTTATCGGCATTGTCTCGGTCGGCTTGGTCAATGCCCTCGGCGAGGGATCCAGACAGCGCATCCTGAGCGACATGAACAGCCTGGGCACGCACACCATCGAGCTTTTTCCGGGCGTCGGCGCGGGCGACCGGCGCGCGGAAAGCACGCGCACCCTCGTAGTGGCCGATGCGCAGGCCGTGCGGACCTTGCCCGGCGTGGACAGCGTCACGCCGCAGGTTCAGCACAGCCTCACGCTACAACGCGGGGCGCTGGAGAAAAATGCCACTGCGGTCGGGGCGAGCGCCGACTACTTTCGCGTGCGCGGGCTGCAACTGGCGCTGGGCCGCGAATTCGATGAGCAGGCGGTACGGCACATGAGCGCCGACGTGGTTATCGACGCAGCGACGCGGAAAATCTTTTTCCGGGCGCATGAAAACCCTATCGGCCAAACCCTGCTGGCGGGTCAGGTGCCCTTGCGCGTGGTGGGCGTGACAGCCCGAAACGACCTATGGAGCAGCGGCGGCCTGACGCTGTGGCTGCCCTACAGCAGCGTGATGGCGCGCATGACCGGCACCACGCATCTGCAGCAGATGACGGTGCGCGTGCGCAGCGACCATGCCGCGCGGAATGTCGAGCGCGACATCGTCGACCTGCTGACGCAGCGCCACGGCAGCCGCGATTTTTACCTGCATAACAGCGACACTTTGCGGGCCACGGTGGAAAAAACCACCCGAGTTTTGCAGGGGTTGATTCTGTCGATTGCGGTGATCGCGCTGCTGGTGGGGGGCATTGGCGTGATGAACATCATGCTGGTCAGCGTCACCGAACGCACCTCTGAGATCGGGCTGCGCATGGCGGTGGGTGCTCGCTCCTCGGACATCCTGCGGCAGTTTCTCATCGAGGCGGTACTGGTGTGCGTGCTGGGGGGGGTCGTCGGTCTGGCGCTGGCTTGGCTGCTGGGCATGGTCATCCAACCCTTGCTACCCATGATCCAACTGGTTTTCTCTCCCGTCGCCCTGGCGATCGCCATGGTCTGCGCCAGCCTGATCGGCGTGGTATTCGGTTACTGGCCGGCGCGCAATGCCGCCCGCCTGAATCCGGTAGAGGCGCTGGCCCGTACATGACGCTTAGACCTATCACCGCGCCAATCAAGGCGGCAGGCTTGAAAGTCTTGCTCGTTACGGCAGCCAGCGCCATGGGCTTGGCTAGCTGCGCCAACCCGAGCGCGGTCGTTCGAAGCCAGCTCGCGCAGCAGCTCGAACGCGCCCAAGCCGATGTGCCCACGCGCTGGCGTCAAGCCGAGGCTGCCGAGGCGCCCGCGCGCACCTTGCCCGAACGCTGGTGGACTTTGTATGAAGACCTCGCTCTCAATCAACTGGTGGCCTTTGCCCTGGCCCATAGCCCGGATATCCGCGCGAGTGCCCAGCGCCTGCGGCTGGCGGCCTTGCGCGCCGAGACCTCGGGCGACCCCTTGCGGCCCGGTCTGAACGGCAGTGCCGATACGAGTGTCAGCAAGGCGCTGCGGCCGCCGGAAGAACCCATTCAGACCCGAGCCACTACCGTCGCTCAACGCAGCTGGAGCAGCAGTTGGGGGGCTTCTTGGGAGCTCGATCTGTGGGGGCGTCTGCGCCTGCAACACACCATGGCTGACTGGGAGCAACAGGCCAGCCACGACGATGACCAGGGCCTGCGCGCCAGTCTGGCGGCGCAGGTCGCCCGTCAGTACTGGCAGTTGGCCGCCAGCCAGCAGCGCATCGAACATGCCCGCGTCAGCCTGGAGCACGCGCAGGGTCTGGTCGAGCTCGTGCGCGTCCGGCAACACGCGGGCGCGGCCTCCGGACTCGAACGGATCCAGTCCGAAGCTAGTCTGGGTGGACAGCGCAGCGCGCTGCTGCGCGCCCAGCAGAGCCGGGAGGAACAGCTGCACGGCTTGTCCGTGCTGCTGGGTCTGCCGCCGGGCCAACTGCCGCCGGGCCCGCGTGCCGAGACGTGGCGGACCGATTATGGCGATATCTTCCCGATCCCCGCGGGTCTGCCTGCCGAGGTATTGGCCCGACGTCCCGATCTGCGGGCTGCCGAACAACGGCTGCGCGCCACGCTGGCGGCGGTGGAGGTCGCGCGCCTGACCTTTTACCCTGGCATCCGTCTCACCGGCGGCCTGGGCACAAGCGGCGCCGCTCTGGCGCAGGTGTTGGCTAACCCCGTGGCCAACCTGGGCGCGCAGTTGTCGCTGCCCTTTCTGAATGCCGCCGAAATGCGCCGCGCGCCCAAAGTGGCTGAAGCCGAGCACGCCATTGCGCTGCAAGGCTTCCGTCAAGCCTTGCTGCGCGCCCTGAGCGAAGTGGAAAACCTCTTGCTTGAAGCTCGATCACTGGACGAACAGGGCCGGCAACAAGCTGTGTTGTTGTCGCAGCAGCGGCGCATTGAAAGCTTGAGCGAGTTGCGTTACCGAGCGGGCGCCGATGCCTTGCGCATCTGGCTCGACGCCGCGGAAGCGCGACGCCAAGCCGAGCTGGCCGTGCTGGAAACCCGCTTGGCGCAACGCCTCAATCAAGCGCAACTGTGGCTGGCGCTCGGCGCTGGAACCGGCGAGGAGCGCACTGAAGCAACAGATCTGAAATTGAACTTCACCAACACCCAACCGGATGCGAGCTACACCCATGACCGATAGAGTTCCGCGCACCAAGGATACTCGTCCTCCCACCGCAGGGCTGGCGGGGACCACTTGCTGAACCGATAAAACCCGCCGTAACCCTATCACCCACAGTCTACTGCCACACTCATCCAGCCCCGTCGGTCAAACCCATCGCTTTTTGTAAGGAGAAGCCTATGAAAACCGTGAAACGCACGAAATTCTTGAAACCTGCCGCAACCCTTCCTCCCGCAGTCTATTGCCGCGCCCACCCGGCCCCGTTGGACAAACCCATCACTTTTTACAAGCAGAAGCCCGCGAAACCCATGAAATTTTTGAAACCTGCTACGGTCTTGCTGGCCCTCGGTCTGGTCTTAACACTGTCGGCCTACGACCGATCGCCGCCGCTGAGCCACGGCACGCCCAATGCACCTGCCCAAGTGCAGGGCCATGGCGCGCGCGACGCGGCCGACTGGGATGGACGCTACACAGGGCTATTGCCCTGCGCCAGTTGCCCGGGCATCGCCACCGAATTGACCCTCAATGAGGCTGGCTTCTACACGCTCAAAGAGACTTATCTCGAAAAGAAAGCCGCCGTGTTCAAATCGAAAGGGCGTTTTAAGTGGAACGCGAGCGGCAATGAGATCACCTTGCTAGCCGATGAAGGCCAACGCATCTTCCGTATCGGCGAGGGCACGGCGTGGCAGGTCGGCGCCGACGGCGCGGTCCGCAAAGATTTAGCGCTTAAAAAACTAGACGAATTCGTCGGTGGAGGCGCCCAGCTCTATGTCGATCACACCAGCGTCAAGGTCCGCGAGGTCGACGGCAGCAAACGCGCGCGCTTCGACGGTCTTTGGAACTTCGAGCACCGGATGCAGGGGGGGCATCGGTCGCTGAAAGCGGTGATGGATATCAACTGCAAGACGCGGCAGCTGGACCTGCCAGCCGTCGCCTACTTTCGCGACCCGGATGGCGAGGGCAAGCGCATCAGCGCCAGCCGCGACAACGCCGGCAATTGGGTATCGATTCCGGTCTCGCCAGAGGACGTGATCAACCAAGCTGCGAAGGCTTATTGCCCGTGATGAGGGCGGTTGCGACAGATGCGAAACCAGGAATGTTTTCTCCAGAGTCGATTGCCCCAGACGCGCCCAAAATGCTGGAAACGCTCTGGGATGAAGCATCGGGATAAGCTTGCATGGAATACCTGATCGGTGATCAAACCGGGTGTGCGTCAGCCCTAAGGGCTAAGGTCGCGCCATGCATTTCGATAATGACACTTCGACGACAGCCGTCAGAAAAACGAATTTTACTGAATCAACGTACACGGCGGCCGGTCTGTCGCACTGCCTTGATGTGCTAATACCCGCATGATTAAACCCGGAGCGCTTGCCGCTCAAAATTAAAAAGAGTGATTCCATTCCCGCAATCGATCAATGGCCAACCGCCTACACAGGTTGGCCAGCGATCATGTTCCACGAGGCAGTGCAAAAACCTCTCTACAACCTTTTCACCTCCCATCGTAACTGTTGCAGGGTATCGATATTTTTGAAACAGATTAGGGTGTTTTGGTTTTTTAGCGATCCCAATCTCAAGCAAGAGCTCCAGACATGAATACCGAAACGTTGAACTATCTCACCCTGGCCCGCAGCAAAGCCGGTTGGCATGGGTGGCGCGGCGTCGCAGCCCTGCTGCTGATGCTACTGGCGTACTCCTTGATCACGCTTATTGTCTTGCTGATCGCGGCGCCGTTCGCGCCCGACCCCAATGAGCAGGCCCAGGAAATGGCCCGATTCCACACCTTGACGACCTTTATAGCCATGGCATCCATTTTGCCTTTCGCTTGGTTGATTGGTCGATTGATCCTCAGGCTCAAAGTGGCGGAGCAAAGTAGCGCCATAGGACACTTTCGCTGGAATATTCTCGGTTTTGCCTTGCTGGCAGGTTTCGTCAGCATGGGCATGTACTCTGTCGGTGAGTTTTTCAATGACTCCATCAGGTTCACCCTACCTCCCGATTTCGTGTTCTATCTGGCCATCTACCTTACCCTGTTGCCCTTGCAAAGCGCGGCCGAGGAATACATCTTTCGTGGAACGTTGGCGCAGAGCTTGGGTGGTTTATTTGCCAGCAAATCCGGCGTTCTGAAAATGCCGTTGGTGTTTCTAATTTTTTTGATCAGCTGCCTCATGTTCACCTTCATACACGGCCTGCAGCAGAGCATGCCGGTGATGGCGGCGCGCTTTTTGATCGGTGTGGTTTTCTGCTACACGATCTGGAAAACACAGGGCCTAGAAGCCGCTATTGGATTGCATATTGCCAATAATTTTCTCTCGATGACGTTGGCGACCTTGAAGGGCGATCAGATGCGTAACATCGATAGCCCTGAAGCGCAATGGGTGGATGTGGCGCTGCAAGTGGGTTTGATGGTGGCGGCCTCTTGGGTGGTCGGAAGGAGATATGGCAAGCCCGCAATTTCCGAATAGATCCGCTCTTTCCTTAACTTGAACAAGAAATAGCGCAGGGTTGGTACTGCCCCAAAAAATTTTTGCTTTGCCACGAAAATTTCAATGCGCCAAATGAGTTGGAAATTCACACACCCGACTGCCGCGTTTTTCATATTATTACGTATTACGTAATCATTTATTTTTAGAGTTTTAACGGTCAAAATTCAAGATTAGGGCCATAATCTTGAATGTTTGAAACCGATCCCCAACTCCCCGCAATCGCCCAAAGCCGGCCGCCGCAAGATGCGGTTACGCCAACCCCAACGTGCGGCCAAACCCAGCTGAACTTGTCGGGTATACCGAGCCGTCAAACGGATCGTTCGACCGATGCTCGGCTTCCAAACCTTTCGCTCCGCCCGCACCATGCTCCAAGGCATCGAATTGATGCACATGACAGAGACACAATCCTCAAGGCTGGTCCGTCGCCTATCAATTCTATTACCTTGTGGCCTGATTACGTCTGATACCCAACTATCCATCAAAAAGCTTGCTCGCTAGAAACTAACGCAACGGAACCTTCGCCTCAAACATTCCTAAAAAAGTCGTTACTCAAGGGGAACCGATCACCACCGGCCACAGCCTTTGAGAACCGTCGATGCGCCACTTGAGCTATATCCTCGATTTCGTTGAAGAAGCCGTCGAGGCCACCCTGCCGCTGACGATCAAGGGCCGGGTGACGCAAGTGATCGGAACGATCATCAAGGCCGCCGTGCCGCAAGTGAAGATCGGCGAACTTTGCCTGTTGCAAAACCCCGGCGAGACGCGGGCTTCGCAAGCCGAAGTGGTCGGATTCGCCAAGGACGCGGCGCTGCTCACCCCGCTCGGCGACATGTTCGGCATCTCCTCCAACACCGAGGTCATCCCCACCGGCCGGATGCAAGAAGTGGCGGTGGGCGCGGGTCTGCTGGGCCGCGTGCTGGACGGGCTTGGCAACCCGCTCGACCGCGATCGGAAAGGCCCGTTGCAGGCCGAGGCTTTTTATCCGGTTTACGCCGATCCGCCCGACCCGCTCACCCGGCGGGTGATCGCCAAACCGTTGCCCTTGGGATTGCGGGTGCTGGATGGCCTGCTGACCTGCGGCGAAGGCCAGCGCATGGGCATTTTCGCCGCCGCCGGCGGCGGCAAAAGCACGCTGCTGTCGATGCTGGTCAAGGGCGCGGAAGTCGATGTGATCGTGATCGCGCTGATCGGCGAGCGCGGCCGCGAGGTGCGCGAGTTCATCGAACACGACCTGGGGCCGGACGGCATGGCGCGGTCGGTGCTGGTGGTGGCGACTTCGGATCGCAGCTCGATGGAACGCGCCAAGGCGTCCTACGTCGCCACCGCCATCGCCGAATATTTCCGCGATCAGGGCCAGAAAGTCTTGCTGCTGATGGATTCGGTAACCCGCTTCGCCCGCGCGCTGCGCGAAATCGGGTTGGCGGCGGGCGAGCCACCGACCCGGCGCGGCTTTCCGCCCTCGGTGTTCGCCAATCTGCCCAAGCTGATGGAACGCGCCGGCCAATCCGATAAAGGGTCGATCACCGCGCTCTACACCGTCTTGGTGGAAGGCGATGACATGACCGAGCCGGTGGCCGATGAGACCCGCTCCATCCTCGACGGCCACATCATCCTGTCGCGCAAGCTGGCCGCCGCCAACCATTATCCGGCCATCGACGTGCTGGCCAGCACCAGCCGGGTGATGAACGCCATCACGCCGCGCGAGCACAAAACCGCCGCAGGCCGCCTGCGCGAACTGCTCGCCAAATACGAGGACGTGGAACTGCTGGTCAAAATCGGCGAGTACAAAAAAGGTTCCGACGCCGTCGCCGACGAGGCGTTGGCCAAGATCGGCGCGATCCGCGAGTTTTTGCGCCAGAGCCTCGACGAAAAGATGCCGTTCGCCGAAGCGGTGACGCGGATGCAAGCCTTGGCCGGCGCATGACCGCGTTGCTGGCCGAGCTTGATCGCATCAAGCAACTGCGCGAGAACAACGCGCTGATCGAGGTGCGCAAGCGGCGCTACCGCGTCGAGGACTGCGCGCGCGCGAAAGACCAAAAGGCAACCGAACTGGCCGACTACCGACAGTGGCGGCCCGCGCGCGAAGACGAACTGTTCGCGGATATCTGCCGCCAGCCCGTCGCCCTGAAGGCGGTGGACGATTACAAAGCCGCGCTCGGCTTGTTGCGGGAACGGGAAAACGGGTTGGTCGATCAACTCAACCAGGCCGCAAAGACCCTGGCGAGCGCCAAAAGCGACTTGACTTCCGCCGAGGCCAGCCACGCCGCCGCGCTGCGCGCCAGGGAAAAATTCGCGGAGTTTCTCGCCATCCAGCGCCGCGAAGTCCAGCGGCTCAAGGATTATCGAGAGGACCTGGAACTGGAAGAATTCAGCGGCAAGCCCGCATTGACTTCAACGACAGAGAGCAGCGATGGCGACGGGGATCGATAACAGCGCGGAGGCCGTATCGCGCGGCCCGCAACCGCGAGTCGAAGACTCGGGGTCAAACAACGCGGCGCGGCGCGACCTATCAGGCGACGAACAAGCGTTCGCGGCGGCGCTGAAAGGCCCTGCAACAGACCTGAAAAAAGGCCCGGCGACGCTATCGATAACCCGGACCGATAAGCCGCCATCCGCCAAGCCGCAACCCGTCAGTCAGCGCGGAGAGACGACGCTCCCGCAACCCGCCGACGGCTGCGGTGCGAAAGAGAGCGATGCTCTCCCCCCAGACGCGCCGTCTTGGCCCGAACCATTGATCGCGACACCTCAAGCTCCAGCCGGCGTCTCTTTACAGGAGACGGGGAAACCCCCGATCCCTTGGCGCGCAGCAACAACTCCGCCATCGGCGGCGACACCGCCGACCATCAGGCCGCGCGAGGAAAGCCTCGCGGCGCGTATCGAGCCCAACCCATCCAATCCGCCCGCCGCAAACGCCGACCGCGAACCCACGAAGCGGCGAAGCGCGGACTCCAAACCGACCGATGACCGACCCGATTCCATCCCAACCGCCCCGCTCGCCCTGGGCGATTCGATTTTGCGCAGCCTGCAGGGCCGATCCAATACCGAATCCGCTCCGGCGACTCCATCCGCCGCTTCCGATACCACAATCGGCGAGATCGCCGAGAAAGTCGCCTCCCGCATCCTGGTGACGGATCGCTCGACCGGTACTCCCGAAGTTCGCATCACGCTGAACGAATCGTTTTTGAACGGCGCTGAAGTGCGCGTTCGCCAGGACGGCGGTCAGCTCGTCGTCGAACTCAACTCGCCCAACCCGGAGTCGCAAGCCTTCCTGCGGGAGCGCGGCAACGATCTTCAGCAGGCTTTACAAGAGCGGCTAGGCGGCGAGGTGCGCGTCGAAATCCGTTCTCAGGACACCGCGCGCGATCAGCCGGACGGCCGCTCGCGCCAACAGCGTTCGGTGCAAGACGAATGGGAGGCCGAAAGGTAGCACGCCATGTTGAACTTACCGACGATCACCCGCGCTGAACTCCAGTTGCGCAACCGGCTCGCCCGCAAGGGTGGACAGTCGCTGCGCCTGCCGCTCGCCGATAACCGGGATTGGCGCTGGTCGCCGCGCGCCGCGCCACCCGCCGACCTGCCGGTCTGCCATTTGCCCTTGGAGATCGACGGCCAACCGGGCTGGGTGGAGATCAGCGCGCGGCTGTTGCGCGTCCTGACCGGCGCGCAGGTCGCGGATCTCAACGATCTGATGGAATTGCCCCAGGAACTGCGCGGCCTGCTGGTCGAGGCGGCTCTGGAAACGCTGCTGGCGCTGGCGGAACAGCGATCGAGCAAACCCTTGAAGCTGGGCGATCTGGATTTCCGACCCACGCCGACGAATGGCGGCATCGGGATCAGCTGTCAACTCGCGGCGGGCGACGACTGCATCGACGGCCAGCTCCGGTTTTCTAACCATTGGCTACCGCTGGTTACTCAACTTGTGGACGCGCTGCCGGATGCGCCAGGAAGATGTTGGGACGCGCTGCCCGTGCCGGTCCGTTTCGAACTCGGCCAGTCCCGGCTCGGCTTGGCGGAATTTCGGGAGCTGGCGCGCGACGATTTGATCCTGATCGAGCAAGGAGCCGGGTTGCACGAGCGGACGGTGTCGGTCCGCATCGGAGCGGACTGGCGTTTTCGGGGCGCGCTCGAACCGCAGCGCGTGATCCTACAACAGCGGGAGACGACGATGACCGATACCCTGAACGAACCCCAAGCGCTCGCCCGACTGGACGAATTGCCGGTCACCGTGAGCTTCGATCTCGGCGAAAGCGCGCTGGCGCTAGGCGAGTTGAAGGCGCTGGAACCGGGCTATGCCTTCGAGCTGGCGCGCGGATTGGAGCGACCGGTCACCGTCCGCGCCAACGGCGCGATCATCGGCGCGGGCGAATTGATTCAAGTCGGCGACTGCCTGGGCGTTCGCGTCGTGGACCTGTTCGCCGGCGCTCATGGCTAACCTGCCCGATCCCTTCGTCCTGATCGCGAGCCTCGCGCTGCTCTCGCTCGCGCCGTTCATCGCCATCATGACCACCAGCTTCGTCAAGATCGTGGTGGTGATGTTTTTGGTGCGCAACGCCCTGGGCGTCCAGCAGATCCCGCCGAACATGGCGGTCAACGGCCTGGCGATCATCCTGTCCATCTACATCATGGCCCCGGTCGGTTTCGCCACCTACGACCTGGTCGGCCAGAACCCGCCCAGCCTGACCAGCGCGGCGGAAATCAAAGCGACGCTCGGCAACGGCGCGGAGCCGCTGCGCCAGTTTCTCCTGAAACACTCCAACGAGCGCGAACGGCAATTCTTCATCGATTCGGCGGCTGGCCTGTGGCCGGAGGAACAGCAAAAATACGCGACGGCGGACAGCTTTCTGGTGCTGTTGCCCTCGTTTACGGTCAGCGAGCTGAACCGGGCGTTCGAGATCGGGTTTCTGCTGTACTTGCCGTTTGTCGCCATCGATTTGATCGTGTCCAATATCCTGCTGGCGATGGGCATGATGATGGTCTCGCCCATGACCATCTCGCTGCCCTTCAAGCTGTTGCTGTTCGTGTTGCTGGACGGCTGGACCCGGCTGATTCACGGCTTGGTGTTGAGCTACCAATGAGCGAGGCGGAAATCATCGCCTACGCCAGCAAGGCGCTGATGCTGGTGTTGCTGCTGTCCTTGCCGCCCATCATCGTGGCGGCGCTGGTCGGCACGCTGGTCAGCCTGGTGCAGGCGCTCACCCAGATTCAAGAGCAGACCATTTCCTTCGCCTTCAAGCTGATCGCGGTGGTGGTCACCCTCGCCCTGATCGCGCGTTGGCTCGGCATCGAAATCTTCAACTACGCGCTCGGCATTTTCGACGCCATCCCCCGGTTGTGACGGCTATGGACACTGCGGAACTCCGTCAGTGGCTGCTGACTTACTCGGTGGCCTTGCCGCGCCTGTTGCTGGCGCTGACGACCCTGCCCCTGCTGCGCCGGCAAGTGCTGCCGGGCTTGACCCGCAACGCCGTGGTCTTCGCCTTGGCGGTGCTGGTGCTGCCGGTCGCGGCGGCGGGCTTGCCGGCCGCGCAGCCCTCCCCGGCTTGGCTGCTGGGGATCATGCTCAAGGAGGCCTTTATCGGCCTGGTCATCGGCTATGTCGCCAGCGTGCTGTTCTGGGCGGTGGAGGCGATCGGGTTTTTCATCGACAACCAGCGCGGCGCGACCATGGCCAGTTCGCTGAACCCGCTGACCGAAGAGCAGACCTCGCCGCTCGGCATTCTGCTCTCTCAGGTGATGACGGTGCTGTTCTTTAGCGGCGGCGGCTTTCTGGTTTATCTCGGCGGCATTTACCAGAGCTACCGCCTCTGGCCGGTCGCCTCGTTTTACCCGCGCCTCAATCTCGACGCCGCCGCGTTTTTTCTCGGCCAGCTCGATCTGCTGATCTACCTGACCGTGTTTTTGGCCGGGCCGGTGATCGTGGCGATGTTCCTGGTCGAGTTCGGCATGGGCCTGATCGGTCGGTTCTCGCCGCAGCTCAACGTGTTTTTCCTGGCGATGCCGGTCAAGAGCGCGCTGGCCAATGTTTTGCTGGTCGCTTACATCGCGATGCTGGTGGTGTTTTTCAGCGCCGAATTCCAGCGTTTTTCCACCCTGTTGCCGCGCCTGCGGAGCTTGCTGGAATGAGCGAGAAAACCGAACAGCCCACCCCCAAGCGGCTGCGCGAATCGCGCGAAAAAGGCCAGGTCGCCCACAGCAAGGAAGCGGTGTCGGCGGCCATGATCATCGCGGTGTTCGGCTATTTCTGGGCGGCGTGGGATGGCTATGTGGCCGGTCTCAAGGAGCTGGTGCTGCTGCCGGTCGATCTGTACGTCCTGCCGTTCGCCGACGCCGTCAAGCGCTTGTTCGACCTGCTGCTGACGAAATGCGCCCAACTGGTGTTGCCGGTGCTCGGTCTCGCGGTCGCGGTGGCGATCCTGGCGAACTTTGCCCAGGTCGGGGTCCTGCTCGCGTTCGAATCGATCAAGCCGGATTTGAAGAAGATCAACCCGGCGCAAGGCATCAAGAAAATTTTCTCCGTCAAAAACGTCATCGAAGCGCTGAAATCGATCCTCAAAATCGCTTTTTTGTCGGTACTGCTCTATCGGGTGATCAAGGACGGCCTCGGCGATTTGCTGCGGATTCCTTACCACGATCTCGCCAGCCTGTCGGGCCTTTTGGCGGCGCTGATGAAACAGATCGTGCTCTACAGTACGGTGGCGTTCATCGTCATCGCGGCGGCCGATTACGCGTTCCAACGCTTCCAGCATATGAAGGAACTCAAGATGAGCAAGGACGAAGTGAAGCGCGAATACAAGGAAATGGAAGGCGACCCCCACATCAAGAGCAAGCGCAAGCAGTTGCACCACCAACTGGTCATGGGCGGCATCGAGCAGCAGGTGAAAAAAGCCACGGTCGTGGTCACCAATCCCACCCACGTCGCGGTGGCGCTGTACTACGAACCGGGCAAGACGCCGCTGCCGGTCATTAAGGCCAAGGGCGAGAACCTGATCGCGCGGCGCATCAAGGAAATCGCCCGGCGCGAAGGCATCCCGATCCTGGAAAACGTGCCGCTGGCGCGCGGTTTGCTCGCGCAAGGCGAAGTCGATCAGTACATCCCCTCGGAACTGATCGGAGCGGTCGCCGAGGTGCTGCGCTGGGTCCAGAGCTTGGAGCGGCCTTAAAACGCCCCGGTGCTACTCTATACTGGGCTAGGATAAGCCTTTGCGGATTGTTGCCGAGGGAGGCCGTCAACCCCCATGACCCCATTCGCGCCCAAGGCGGCGGGCTCGCCCGCCACCCCGACCGAGGCCGTACCGGACCGCTCCGAGCTGGAACGGCACGTCTACGCCGGGCAAGTGGAACTGCTGTATCAGAACGGCCCGATCGCCTTCATCTTCACGCTGATCTGCGGGGCCGCCCTGGCCGTCGTCCAGCAACACGAGGTGCCGGCGACGCTGCTGTGGGTCTGGTTTGGCTGGCTGGCGCTGCTCACCACCGCCCGCATGGCGCTCGCCTATCGCTACGCTCGCGCCCGCCCGGTCGCCGTCGCCCAGGCGCGCCGTTGGGGCAACCGCTATCTGATCGGCTTGGGTCTGTCCGGCGCTACCTGGGGCGTCGGCGTCCTGTTCGTGTTTCCCGCCGATCCGTACTCGCAGACCTTCACCGCCTTCGTGATCGCCGGCATCATGTCGGGAGCCTCGGCGGTGCTGGCCGCGCGGGTGGAAGCGTTTCTGATCTTCGCAACGCCGTGCCTGTTGCCGCTGGCGGCGCGCTATTTCCTGCAAGGCGGCGAATTGCCCACCCTGTTGGGCATAATGGTGCTGGTGTATTTCGTCGCCATGTTGAGCACCATGCGGGGCGTCTATCGCACCATCCGCACGTCGCTGGAGCTGGCCGGCGACAAGCGGGAACTGCTGGGCGAAATCGTCGAACGCCAACAGATGGAGCAGGCGCTGCGCGAAAGCGACCAACGTTACGACCTCGCCATGAAAGGCGCGCGCGAGGGGTTGTGGCACTGGACCGCGACCACCAAGCGATTCCACATCTCGCCGCATGTCAGCGAGATTCTGGGTTTTGACCCACCGCTTGCCACCCTCTCGGTATCCGAGTGGCTGGCGCTCATCCACCCGGACGATTTAACGCACTTTCGCGAGGCGGTGCGCGCCTACTATCGCGGCGACACCGAGTTCTTCGAGTGCGAATTGCGGGTGCTGCGCCCCGATGGGACCTGCCGTTGGGTCTTCAACCGAGGCTTGGGCTTGCGCGATTCCGAGGGCTTTATCTATCGCGCGGCCGGCTCGGTCGGCGACATCACCGAGCAAAAGCGCGCCGCCGAGGAACACGAACGGCTGACTTCACAACTGCGCCACGCGCAAAAGATGGAGGCGGTCGGCACCCTGGCCGGCGGCATCGCCCACGAATTCAACAACCTCTTGGGCGTGATCCTCGGCTACACCGAAATGGCGCGCCAGAGCGCGCCGGACGATCCGCGCGCGGCGCAATACCTGAAACAGGTGTTCGTCGCCGGCAAGCGGGCGAAAACCATCGTCAATCAGATTCTCACTTTCAGCCGGCGCGGCGAGCGCGCGCGCAAGGCAGTCGATATCCAGCGTCTGGTGAGCGAGGCGGTGGAGCTGCTGCGCATCAGCCTGCCCAGCACCATCGAGATCGTCGAGCGGTCGAGCATCACCGGCGCGACGGTCGTCGCCGACCCCGACCAACTCCATCAAGTCCTGATGAATCTCGGGGCCAACGCCGCGCAGGCGATGCCGCAAGGCGGCGTCCTCGACATCGCCGTGGAACGGGTCGAAATGCTGCAAGCCGTGGCGCTCGCGGGCGTCACGCTGGACGCCGGCCCTTACGTCTATCTCACCGTGAGCGACACCGGCGTCGGCATGGATCGAGCGACGCTGGAGCGCGTTTTCGATCCTTTCTTTACCACCAAGGAAGTCGGCGAGGGCACCGGCTTGGGTTTGTCCATCGTCCACGGCATCGTCACCGATCACGGCGGCGCGGTGTACGTGGATAGCCAACCGGATCACGGAACCACCTTTCATCTCTATCTGCCGTGTTCCGAGGACGCCGCTGACCCCGACGCCAACACCGAGCAGCTAGTGTGTTTCGGTCAAGGCCAGGCGATTCTGTTCGTGGATGACGAACCGTCCCTGGTCGAACTGGGAGAAGAATTGCTGGCCGCGCTCGGCTACGAACCGGTCGGTTACACCCGCTCCCAGGAAGCCCTGGCGGCGTTTCGCGCCAATCCCGAGCGCTTTCAATTGGTGATCACCGACCAGATCATGCCCAAGCTCACCGGCCTGGATCTGGCCGCCGAACTGACGCGCATCCGGCCGGACATCCCGATTCTGCTCGCCACCGGCCGCCCCGATCTGGCCCTGGCCGAACGCGGGCGGCTCGCCGGGATCAGGGAGGTGCTGAAAAAGCCGCTGCTCATCCGCGAACTGGCCGAGGCCATCGCTCGGGTGTGGGCCGCCGAACGCGGCAAGAACGAGGCTAGAGCGCGGTGACGGCGGCCGCGAACAGATAGCCCGCGCCCCATTCGGTCTTGATCAGTTGCGGCTCGCGCGGGTTGGTTTCCAGCTTGCGCCGCAGCCGCAAGATCACGCTGTCGATGCTGCGGTCGAACACCTCGTCGCTGTGCACGCGGCTCAATTCCAGCAGCTGATCCCGGCTCAACACCCGCTGCGGCGCTTGCAGGAACGCCATCAGCAGGTTGAATTCGGCGTTGGTCAGCGTCACCGCTTCGCCCTTGGGATCGATCAAGCGCCGGGCGGACAGATTCAGCTCCCACTCCGCGAAGCGATAAGCCTTGATTTTACCGTCCGCTTGCGGGGCGGGCTCGCGCGCCTTGAACCGGCGCAACACCGCCTTGATCCGCGCCAGCAACTCGCGCGGGTTGAACGGCTTGGTCAGATAATCGTCGGCCCCCAGCTCCAAGCCCACGATCCGGTCGATGGGGTCGCTTTGACCGGTCAGCATGATGATCGGGATCTCGGACCCGGCGCGCAGCTTGCGCGCGAGGCTCAACCCGTCTTCTCCCGGTAGTTTCAGATCCAACACGATCAGATCGACAGCGCTTTCCGCCAGCAGGCGGGCCATTTCGCCGCCGTCGGCGGCGGCGCTGACCCGATAGTCCTGGGTGCCGAGATAATCGGCGATCAGTTGCCGCACCTGCGGATCGTCATCGACCACCAGAATATGCGGCGTCATATTTGACCTTGCCTTGAATGAACGTCCGCCCTCGCAATCGAGAGGCGGCGCGCCCGTAAACCGAGGGTTGCAACACCGGTGGCAAATTTATGGCATCTGCCATAATTCTTATGCCAACCGCCATAAAAAATTCTTTCTCTAACATCATCATGCGATAACTGACCGGCATTCTCCAACGCAAGCGAAACCGATTTTTCATCCACTCAAGCGTTGGAGACTAACATGACATTCACAGCCGCGGTCGAACTGAATCGCAACGTCGATTCGCACAACGGTTCCCTCAAGAAGCTTGATCGTCCGCTGGGCCGACGGTCCATCCAAGCGGTCGCGTCCGGTCAGCGGATGCCAGCGGGCACGGCGTCGGCCGTTCTGGCTTTGGTCAGCCCCGCGGCGCAACCGGCGCCCGCACCCCGCCAAGCGCCCCAAAACGCAAGCGCCAAGGCGATCCCCAAAACGGAGGCGTTGCCCGGCGCCTTGATCGAAGCCCAGCGCAAACGGATCTTTTATTTCATCCTCAAGCACGTCAACAACCGCGAAGATGCGGAAGATCTGACTCAGGAAGCCTTGCTGCAAGCCTACCTCAGTTTCGCCTCGTTTCAAGGGCAGTCCAGTTTCACGACCTGGATGACCGGCATCGCCCTGAACCTGGTGCGCAATCACGTCAACCGCGCCCCGCAGCGCCGCTATTGCTTCGTCGATGACGAAGTGTTGCAAACCGTGGCCAGCGACGCGGGCGATCCGGTGACCGAAACGCATCTCGATCAATTGATGGAGCGGCTCGAACAGGAACTGCCCAAACTGCCGGCGGCCTTGCGCGAAGCCTTGGTCTTGGTGGCCGTGCGCGGCTTGAGTTACGAGGAGGCGGCTCAAGTCCAGCAAACCACGGTGGAAAACGTCAAGAACCGCTTGTTCCGGGCCCGGCAGGCGCTGCGCAAGACGGTGCTCGAACTATGAACGCCCCCGCTCACGCCCATAACGGCGCGGCGCGCAAAACCGCCGCGCGAGCCGGTCGCTCCATGACGCCCGGACGGCTCGCGGCGCAAAACCGCCGCTTCAAGGGGAGCGGCGGCATCAGCCAGGAAAACCGCGTCGGCGGTTTTCTACCAGCCTTCGCCGATACTGAGACCGGAGCCACCTATCGCTCGTGTTTCGCCGACGGTAGCCCCGCGCCCATCCATCTGTTGGATGGGTTACCGGTCGAACTGGTGGTGGCGCGTTCCGCCAACGGTCGGGTGACGTCGGTCAAGGATTCGGTGGTGGCGGGTTTTATCCGCGCCGGCCGGTTCTATACCCGCGAGCAGGCCGCCGAGGCGATGACCCGACATTGAGCCGCCCCGCGAAGCTGGAACGGGCCAGGGGAAACAGCGAGCTTGGCCAGCCGGATAAGATATTGTATTATGCATCGTAATACACCTTGGACAGAACCTATGCGCACGATTTCCGTTCGACTGGATGACGCCACCGACACTCTGCTGCGTCAGCTTTGCGCGCAGACCGAGCAATCCCAGACCGAGGTCATCAAAACCGCCATCGCGGCGCTTGCCGAGCGCGACGAGCCCACCCCCGCCGAAGCCGCCGCCGCCCTGGAGCTGATCGGCTGTTTCGACAGCGGCGCGGGCGATCTCGGCCGCCATCACGCCCGGCATCTGCGCGCCCGGTTACAAGCGAACCATCGCCGTGCCCAGGCTGTTGATTGACACCGGCCCCCTGGTGGCTTGGCTGGATCGCCGCGACCAGGATCACGCTCGCGTCAGCGCTTTTTTGGCCGGATTTCACGGCCGACTCTCAACGACCTGGCCCGTATTGACCGAAGTTTGCCACCTGATTCCCAATCACATCGTTCCGCGTTTTCTGCGCTGGGCAGCGGTAACGGTCGAATTGCACGAATTGCCGGCCGCCGCCATCGCGGACATCGCCGCCCGAATCGAGAAGTATCGCGATTTGCCCATGGATTTGGCGGATGCTTCCCTGGTGTGGTTGGGCGAGCGGATCGGCGTGACCGACATTCTGACGCTCGACGAGCGGGATTTCGGCGTGTATCGGCTGGCGGGCGGACAACGCTTTCGCAGCGTGCTGGCGTCCGTTTAGGCAAGCGGGCCGCAACAATTCCGGTCCGGCGGTTACTCACTCATCAAGTCTTCCTTATCGAGAAGCCTCGATGGAGTCAGAAGCGATAGATGATGATATATCAGCCAGGATGCAACCTGACCCATGCCGGGCTTGAAGCCCCGATGGAGCCGACCGCGCCAGATCAATCGGCCGCGCGATCAGCGCTTGCGGATTTTGGGTCGGGGTTACAGTCGATGGCTTTAGCCTCGCGGTCGGTCAGTTCCTGTCGTCCGGCCTTGGCGGAACCGGCGACGGGCGCAACGGAAAACACCCTCGCGGCGGTTGCCGCAACAGTTCGTTTTCCCCAGGCCGCCGTCGGCTTCGACGGCCTGCAGCGGCGTTTGGCGCAACGAGCGATTGCCGCCGATGCGACGCCGGTACTAGAAGCATTCTTTACTCATCTCTACGCCGCTGACGCGGCGGCTGCAACCGACGCGATTTTTGGTTGGTTGCCGAGCTTGGATCGCCTGGCGGCGGCGCGGGGGCCGTTGTTGCCCGCTGCCCTGGCCAGCGCCAGCGTGCGCGCGCTCCGGGGATCGGATGAAGAATTTGCTCGGATCGAACGGGCTTTCACCGCGCTATTCAGCTCGTTGGGCATGACTCTGGAGGACGCGCGCTACAGCGCCTACCTGACCGCCAGCGCGACCGCCGCCGCCGCCAGCGCGGCCTTGACCGCCGCCAGCGTCGCCAGCGGCCAGTCGCCA
>ERZ761610.699-NODE-699-length-23184-cov-44.763154_pt1 | contig 23184 bp, 18 predicted proteins | sample MGYA00512164_ERZ761610 | MGnify/ENA primary metagenome ERZ761610 (study PRJEB28899, sample SAMN02850038) | bioreactor sludge metagenome | biome: EBPR Sludge; feature: EBPR Bioreactor; material: flocular biomat | place: Australia: Thorneside Wastwater Treatment...
ATTTGCTAATGTGATTTCTGTGTTTTTGTATAGATCGAGCTTTGCTCAAAGCATTCTTTAGCAATACGAAGCAGTTCTGTTAAGAAGATTGCCGGTGTTTGTATAATATAGGCAGGCACTCATTGTTTGTGAACGTAGTTTCAGAGCAAGTATGAATAAAATCGAGAACCATGGCATCTATACAGCCCTTCGATTCACTGTACTTTCTGTTCTTCGCAGGCATAGAAACATTTACATTACTCCTATTTGGATGGATAAGCAAAGTTTTTGTAGTTTTGGGGAAATGAATGACGGATGGTGTCAATGCGAGAGATGTGCCGCCATTCTGCATAAGTCAAAGGATTTACACAATTACTTCATTGACAAACTCCGTTTGGGTTCCGTAACTGAGTAAAGATGCTTCCCGATTGGCGGTAATTATATAGGACACTATGGCAACAATAAAGAGAGAATCATACGAGTGGGCTTTAATACATCTGATAAAGTTTTACGACAGCGACTTCTATCCGACATTATTCGAGTTTAAAGCCATTAAACATGATTGGGACAATATCTTACCGTTCCTACTTGGACTTGATATTAATACATATGCACCTAAGACACCATTTATTTCTGCTGCACCAAAACCAAATTGTTCCTACAGGGTAGTTCATCAACTTGACCCGCTTGACAGTTTAATTTTTACTGCACTTGCATACGAAAACGCTTCTAAAATTGAAGATGTCAGAATACCAAAAGAAAGGTTCATTGCTTGCTCATATAGGTTAAATCCAGACACTGACGGTTCATTCTTTGACACTGACAATAAAGGCTTTGAACACTTTTTATCAAAAGCTGAAGAACTTGCTGCGAAATTTCCTGACGGCTACGTTTTAATGACTGACCTTGTTGATTTTTATAATCAGATTTATCTGCACCGTGTAAGTAATATTTTAGAAGAAGCAGGTTCAACAAATAATGGCGATTTTGAAAAATTCCTTTTAGGGCTAAATAATAATGTGTCGAAAGGAATCCCTGTCGGCCCCGTCCCAAGCATTGTAGTTTCAGAAGCAATTCTTTCTGACATTGACAAAAAAATTGTAGGGCACACAGATAACTACACAAGATATGTTGATGACATAAACATTTTCTTTCCTAACAAAGCAGAAGCCCAAAGACTACTACGCGATTTAACTATTTACCTTCATTCCAATCACCGTTTAGTTCTGTCATCAGACAAGACACGGATAATTCCTACAGGTGAGTTTCTTTCTGACCACTTGAAGAATGAAAAAAGAGTTGAAAAGCAAAAACTGCACAGCAAAATAAATGAAATTGAGATTGGAGAATATCCACTACCTGAAAAGCAGCCAGAATTTGATGAATTAAAAAGAGAAGAGAAATTTAGATTAAGAGCGGAAGCCTATGTAGAATTGTTTTTGCAATCAGTTTCGTTTGACAAAGTGGACTTAGGCTTAATGCGACACATATTAAGACAAGCGGGCAGATACAAAGTTAGAAGCATTATTCCTTTAATCTTTGAACACTTCGATAATCTATTACCTGTGATTCGGGAAATAGTTATTTACTTTTCCAGAGTTCTTAACGATAGGACTGCAAAACGCTATGAAGCGGAATTTTCAAGTTTGCTAGATAAGCCATATTTGAATGACAAATTTATAAATATTTGGATATTCACTCTTTTTCAAGACCTTTCATTCAATAAGACAGACATAAAAATTGACTACTCAAAGATTCACCGAATTAGAGAAAGGGCTCTAATCGCAAGAAGGTCAAACGACAGAACTTGGGTAAAAGAAATTAAAGACAACATTGATGCATTAGGACCTTGGGATAAAAGGGCAGTAATTCATTCAGCAATTGTATTATCACGTGACGAGTGTTCTCATTGGTTAGGACTAATTGCATCAAAAGGCGAAGTTTTAGAAAAAGCAGTATGTTCAAAGACGATAAACGACAAGAAAGGAGAATAACAGCCCCCAACAGCCGTAACTATTGCACAACTCATCGGTGATTGTTTAGAACAATGTGGGATCATGGGATAAAGCGTAGGGTCACTATGAGTTTGGATAGCTGTCTGAGGAGAGTTTATCAAGGTTAAAGCAGTCAAAAGTGTGCATAATATACCATTTTACCGGACACGGCAATATGAAAAACTCTCAAAAACATGTAAAAAACTCTCAAAAACTCTCAAAAACTCTCAAAAAGCATGAATTTCTTCTCAAAAACTCTCATTTTTTCTCGTAGGGCTCTGAAATGAAGTTTTTTTTACGGTTTTAGGTTAGTTTTATAGGCAAAACCTTGATTATAGCAAAGAATGTATGAATGTTTGGGCAAGAAATGGATGTTTGAACGGAGAAAAAGCAAGATTGATGAGAAGATATAGCGTAAAAACAGTGTTTTGCCTGTTCCTTTTTGTATCGTATGGTTCCTAAATGTTTCCTTCTTCTTTGTTTTATTCAAAACATTTGCAATAACAGCATCTTTTTGCTTGAAGTATTCAAAATCCATGCTTCATTCTTGCCGTCATAGCCGGAAAGTGTTTGCCAAAAGTCATCCGCAGTAAAGACCAAACGATTGCCTACTATGGCAGTTCATCATACGATCTATTTCCAAAGCATTTCAAGCAAGTTTAGGAACAAGTTTTTCCGTTCGCCAGTTATAATGAACAGAAACTTTTATACGCACATTTCCAATTGCGTCCGCAGTGCGGACGCAATTCAGTTGGACATATTATCGCAACCCGATACGTAAAGAAAATGAAGACAAAAGGGAGTTCTTCATATAGTTGAAGTTGATCATAACAATTGGACAACCCGGCAGCTGTAACAGTTATCTACAAATTTTTACTAAGAGCAAGTCGTCGAAACCGTGTTCACATATCACAATACCTGCCGAACACATTGTAAATAATGAGTAATGCTTGCAAGGCGATACCCCTCTCCCCTTTTGCTAATGTTGAAAACAACAAGCACGATGAGTAATATCACCGTGCTTGTTGTACATCTATTCCCCATTTATTTTACCACTGTAAATAATGTGGTGTGGTTATATATGCCTAAACGGAAGACCAAGAATAAGTACCCGATGACAGAGTGCCCAAAGGATAGACAATACGGTGTGTACCTTGTTTATCACTTTGATGGCAGATTGTACCAATCAATTCACCGAATGAGTTTAATAATGTACACTCCGTTTTTCCATCTCAACCCGCCGTATAATCAAGAATTAATTGATTATCTTCCATACGACTTGTCATCTTATACTCTCACCTGTAATATTGCCGTTAATATACGCTCGCTTGCACCAATAAGATTAACGGGAGATTCTATCTTGATGGAAGTATTATTTTCTGTTGCAACAATGGCACAAGAGGAATAATCGTATTGCTGATTTAATATATTATTTTCAAGTTTGCTAAAATAATGTGCCTGTGGGGCAATAACAATATATTCTTTACCATAGCTTTGTACCGGATAAATAAGCGATGTTTCAGGAGCAGCCCCCTGACCACCAATTTTGTAACTTACTTGTATATCATGTTCTGCACGAATATACACTGAACGCTTAATCGGCTGCAAATTATGCATGAACGCATTCGGATTACCACTCGAGGCACCATGCAATTCATACCTATCGGGAGCAAATTTTATGAGTGTGGGTTGATGTGGCGTTTGTATAGTAAATGGTATAGTATCTGCCCATGTTCCACCCCGATATAAGAGAATTGTGCCTTTCGTCACTGTGTCAGAAGAGATAATAAACACCCCTTCATATCCGGCATGAATTACCGCCATGTAAAACTCTTTGCCTTTGTGGGCATCTTGCGAAAACAATGTCTCGCAACAACACAGTATGACAAAACAAAGAACAATGATATGTTTCATGCTTATATATGCTTAGTATCAAGTATCCGAAACTGCAAACTTACGCAATATGCCAATTTTGTATCATCTATCCTTTGCAACATAAGGAAAGTGGATGAGTATCTATTGCAATGGTTTAAGTCTCTTCTATTTTTTTAGAAACTGACAAATTACTTCCCACTCATCAGGTTTCATTGACGCTTTTCGTATATTCGCTATATGTTTATTCTCATAAAATAGCTCTATCATCGAGTCGTTTTCTTGGGTTGTCAAGTCCGAGCGTTGCAACACTAATTCTTTTCGTTTGAAAATTGCTTTGTTAAAAAAATCAAGATGTAGCATTTCGCCATCAATGATCAATGTATAGACCTCATTTCGATTGAGATAAAACATCCCAAACACCCCAATACTTGACATGAACAAAAGCGTAGATGTCAGATAGAATTTTCGAAATTCATCCGGAGCCCAAAGAACGAGAAAAGTTGCGATTACCATTATCACGACAACTAATAATATAAGAGTTTTATTCATTACTATTGCTTTACATTGTATTTTTTTCATATTTTTTCTTTTGTATATTGTAAAAACAGTGATTCTTACTTAAAAAAACTATAGGTGTACCCTTTGAAAAAATCGTCCGTTGTATCAACCAGATGCCCTACTTCAGATAGTTTTTTGAGTATTGCCTTAAATTCTATTTCTGTATATGTTGAGATTCCATGACTAAAAGAATGCTTAAACGGACTATTTGCAAAATGGCTATGAAGATGAGATGTACATTCACTGTACCATATCAAACAATGAGTATAGTCACTTCTCCATATTTCACTTTTTGCCGCAACCGCAGGCGAATACCACAGAAACTGATATGGAATAGTTTTGCTCATTTTTATGAATGCTTTTATATAATATATAATTTCAAGTGTTTTCTGTTCATCATCAAATCGTAGTTCTTTAATAAAACCTTGTTGGTCGCTCTTATCAAAATAATACAAAAAACAGAGTATTATAAACATACTTAATGGAACCACATAATAACTGTCATACATATAAAAAACAAGAGACCATACAAATAAAATTATTCGAATGAGATAATGAATCAATAAAACTCGGAATTGCCAAAACCATCTTTTAACTTCAAATATTACCATAACTATTTCAATTATTCTACATAAACTATATTTTATGGTGCTTGATCCGGTCTAATGAGTAAAGGCGTCGTAAGTCCATTGCCCCCATTTTTGGGTTTTGGATCACCTTCATTTCTTTTGCCATTTGTAGGTGTCGCAGGTTTTTCGGATGCCGGTTTTTCCAACAAAGTGCCAATCGGTAAAATAAGACTTAAACCAGTGACAGTATTAGGCACTATAGCGTCAATACTTGTAACAGATTCTCCTAATTTTCCTACATAAGTAGCCGATTTACCTGTTAGTCCGCCTGCGGCAATCCCTGCTCCGGCTTCGATAAGTCCACCAATAGCAGCACCCTTTGTGCCATCACCGCCTGTACCTTTGTCAAGACCATATCCAACTGCTTCCCCTATACCTAACGGCATATATCCAATCGTTTTTTGACCTTTCGACTCTGCGTCTAATGCTGCTACCAAAGTACCAGCTGCAAGCGTACCGGAGGTTATTGAAGTGGCAATTAAGGCTCCACCGATAACCTGTGTAATCCCCGTAGGTGCAAATACTAGTGCGGTTCCCAATGCAAGTCCAAAACCGCTACCAACTAACGTTAGAGTCGAACTAAATATTGCACTACCTGTAGTTTGTTCATCACCGAAACCTGTTGGATCTATTAAACCTATAGGATTATTTCGTGTATAGCCATACGTTGTCCATGATCTATATTCTTCCCACAAAGGGTCAACCGCCATAAACCTACCCGTAATATAATCATATTTTCTGACACCATGATCGGCAAGATCACTTTCGCTGTCAAGCTCTTTGCCTATATAACCCGGACGCGTTGATGCTGTCCCAATCTCCCCAAATATACCAAAATTTAAGCTACTCATACCCGATGGCTTTAATGCCAATCGTTGAGAGCCCAAATAATCGCTTATTCTATGTTCTTTTTCCCAACCGCCGCCCGCACGTCGAATATATGTTTAAATCAATTTTATTTTCTATCACCTGTGTATATAATCTCTGCATATCCGGTAAAAGGATTAGCAATATTGCCCAAATATCGAATTTTATCAACACTATCTATATAATATTGCAGGTGTGAAGATTCCAGTTGGTAGTTTTGATTTGGTGAAAATTTATTTCTTAAAAAAAGATACTCCGCCCCTGTAAACACATCAAAGACTGATTGTTTATATTTCACAGTCAGAAATGGTTGATTAAATATAATATTCGACATTGTGTCGCAGTCACCTGTAATGACTATGTGTGACTGATCAAGCGAATATCTATCTATAAAAATTTTCCCGTGTTTTATGTTCTGTTGGGACGAATCAACAAACTTTTTCACTATGTCCTTCAATTTTTCAGAAATTTCCAGATTCTTATAAGAGTATTCTACTGTAACATTACTTCTATTTTCATTTACAACTCTATTATCAGTGTCGCATGAGAATAAAATAAAGCCAGCAAACATTAAAAATATTTTTTTCATAAAGTTACTTTTTTTATTTTGTTTTTATCATTCGTTTATAAACATTAATTAATTTAATTACGCCACTTTTTTGTATTAAATCGGAAACAAATAAGCTATTATCTTTACTAATATTTCCAACTCTTCCTCTCTCCCAATTTGATTGTTTAATGAATGTAAATATTTGATTGTCTCCTATTCCTAAAACAAACCAATAATTCCCGGGATTGTGAATCTTAACATATTCAATATCGCCATCACCTGTCACACTTGGTTCAGCATCATTCGGATGTGTATGTACAGCCGTAATAATTTTTTTATCAAACTCATTCAATGGATCATTCAGTACTCCATCTGTTATAGAATAGCCTGATAGCTCAGGGGTACATTTATCTATCAAATTGTTCTGAATTGGCAATACTAGTACACCTTTGTCAAAAACAACACCAAATGCTTCTTTTCCACTTTTCTGAACTGAAATCATGTATCCAAATGCTTCCTCGGGTTTACTAAAATAAACACTTCCATCTTCTCGCATTTTCCCCGCATGAAGTATATCATTACCTCGACTTTTACGTTCACTTAATGCCCCATCTCTGTTTACTGTTACAAGATTATCAGCATTAACACCACTGCCACCGCCTACACCGCCCGGTATACCGTTTGGTTTCCCCGGCGTTTCTGCACCCAACGTTCCTTTGGTATTGGCTAAATCACTTCCCAAACTTCGATTAAATTCAGTTACATGTGCCTCTGTTGACTGATTAGGGGTAGCACTTCCGGCACTCTTAGTACCTCCATTACCTGACCCTCCAAATATTGATTTTAAAAATTCCCAAAGCTCTGTCAAACCATTGGGTTGCTCTCCATTTGAAATTTGTGTATCGTGAACTACGTTATTCCCTCCATCATGACTTACATTCTTCATCCCACTCGGATCTCGGAACATCACCGGATTATTATAACCATATTGATACGGCGTTTGATCGGGGAAACTTGACCATAACAGATCAACGGATAAAAATCATATTAGTCTGCATCATTGAATTTACCGATTTTAATGTATTGAGAATCTTCTTGTTTTGTGGAAATCTTTGATTAAGTTCTATCAATTCTTTTTGGGCAATATCAAGTTTCCCATTTTCAATATTGAATATTTGTTCAAGTACCAAATAATCAACATCGTTCATTGTATCTTTATTTTTACCTTCTTGAATCAGAGTTGTGCCGCGTTGTAGTTGTTTTACTGCTTCCTCATTCAATCCCATCATCTCGTACATTTTATATATTTTATATTCTATCCAATATTTTGAGTTCTGCACATTTTTAAAATATTTTTTCATATAAAAAATCGCTTTTTCAGGATTTTTTTTACGCACATAAATATCTTCTAAATTTACTAAAGCATAATAATTGGTAGAGTCAATTTCTAAAATTTTATCGTAACAATACTGCGCACTATCAAGTAAATATTTCTTTAAATTATCGTAATCTGATTCTGTTTTAAATTTATCTGCTTTCATAAAAAGGAATTTGATACTTTCTAGTTGAGAGCTATCAAAGCTACTGATTGTTTTAGCTCTAACCTTTGTTTTTATTATCCTTAATGTAGATGTAGATTCTAACTTTTCACAACTTAACAAGGCGAATAAAAATACTAAAAATAGTGTTTTGTTCATAAATATCTCTCATTTTAATTGAATATTACTATTAACTTGGGTAGCCCAATTCCAGCCTGTTCCATTGTGTTGTTGGATATAAGTATGTACTCCTATTTGATAACTTTGAAATGAATAGGGTCCGGTAAAAGGTACAATGAAGGAAGCTGCCCCCAAATAGACAGAACCTTCACTAATCAGACTATGTGTAGATAATCTTTCACGTGTTAAGATCATATTTGAAACTGTCTGCCCATTGAAAATTAAATCCACACTCGAACCACTCCCCGCTCTTAGCGGACCTACATCGCTTGATGGTGATAAAGTAGCCGATATTTCAATTTTATCATTGTATCCTATTGTCGCAAATTGATCATTCAGAATCGGTACACGTATCACTCTGACATGAAAATCAATGATTGTATTGACAATTCCTGCACTAGGGATATTACCATAGTCATCACCCTGTTCAAGAACCAAAATCGGACGGTTAAATGGATAAGTTTTCTCAAATAAAATATTTCCATCTTTCAACAGCGGACCAGTAAATTCAGGAAGTCTTTTGACGAGATTATTAAATTCTTTAACCGCATTGTCGAACGACGGATTATTCGTCGTTGGATTGCCTTGACTTTGCTGCTGTTTTGTATCATGAGGTGTAGATGTTGGATTGCCATATACTCCCGGTCCGCCACCCGGATTGCCAATGCCCGGCGTTTCTGTTTTTGTATGTTCCCTTTTCCCTTGCTCATGGTCTTGTCTGCGTTCTGCCATTGCTTCCGGTGAAGCAAAACCACCATCTCCGCCACCGCCTCGACTCAATATGCTGCCTATGCCTGCAAGTATCTCCTCAAACGTACCCACGAGTTTATCTATAGCTGAACGTTTGGGTACTTGATTATCGCTCAATTCTCGCTCCGATGCTAATCCACTCGGATCTCGAAACATCACCGGATTATTGTAGCCATATTGATACGGCGTTTGATCAGGAAAACTTGACCATAATGGATCAACAGATAAAAATCTGCCAGATAATTCATCATAGTGACGTGCACCATAATCAGAAAGTTCAACTACCTCAAAAATAATTCTTCAACTGATTGATTACTGATGTTACTATTGAAGAATGATAGAAAAAACAGAATATACAAAACAATTGAATAAGGACAATGTAAGAAAAAATATTACTTCTTATTTTTTCGTGATCATCATCTGTAATTTCTCTATAAATTTCCACCAATGTTTGTGCTCTCGCTGGATTTAGATACCTATAACTGAATCCGAAAGAAGGGTATAACCCTAATAGAATTCCCATGAAAAGGAGATATTTTTGCGTTTGTATTATAACAGAGATTGCAGTTGAAATCTCCACTGACATATAAATTGAAATCATTGTTATTGCATAATTTGATGCTTCACACAATTTTTGATGGGTAAAATGAGGCTTACGCCGTTTATACCAATAATAAAAACGCGAGAAACTATAATCAAATATATTCATTTCTATTCTTATGTAATTTGCATTTAATCAGGAAAACTTGACCATAAAGGGTCACGGATAAAGAGAATTATTTACATAGTAAATCCTTATTAAAACTACCTCTATCTGAACAACTGACGAGTTACTCTGTCTTTGATATTCTTTTTCTTTATCTCAGGTTTGTAAATAGTAACATTATAACCTTTGTCAATGACTCTCTGATTTAACAAAGTATCAACCAAAAATGTAACTTCAATACAATAATCGGCATTATCAATATACCATCCATGAATTGTATTCCATTCATGATACACTGTATCTTGTTTTTGAGAATTGTAGTAGTCTTCGTCTCCCAAATTTAATCGTAATTTTTTTAAAAATTCTACATTTTGTGAAGTATCTATAGATGCATGATAACGTGATTTAACATATATAGTCTTCACGTAATTATCGTTTATTGATTCATCAAAAGTAACAACAATCGAATATTCTGCAATAGCATCTCCAAAATCCTTATATAGTGATGTTTCAAAAAATGAAAATGTAAATGTATCTTCATGCTTAAATCCCTGCCTTCGTAATTCATCAACAGAACCACCAATAGCCATTGGTATATCTGCTGTTAAGTATGAAGGGATTTCAATTGTTTCTTGTGAACAAGAAACAAAGAGTAAAGCAGTCAATACAATATAAATGTTATTTTTGATCTTTACCATAAGTTTCGTCCTATCTTAAAGTTTTTAATATCCCACTTTTACTCCACTCAATTATGATGTTCTCTACTTGACTCTCTGATATCTCACCATTTCTCACCCCTCTTGCTAAAACAAGACCCAATTCATTATTATGCAAATCCATTTGCATCTCGTTAGCTGGATTAAGATGAAATCTCTCATGAGCATACAAATACGCACGAGCAAACTGATCACCTCCTGCATGACTAAGATAATACGCATACAAAGTATGTCGAACTGCATCTACAACATTATTATGTTCCCCATCCAAAGGTTTTGAGCCTATCGCACCAGTAGCAGCTAATTCTCTTGATCGACGAACAGCTTTGTTTTCTAAATACAGAACATACGTTGAGCTAATTGGATAACTCAACAATAACCTAAATTCATCAACTGTAATTTCAGGAAGTGGAAAGACTTTAATTTTATCGGGATAAATTCTATTTTTACTTCCACCGACATCTATTCTATTTTTACTTCCACCGACATCTATAGGGTCTCTGTCCGCTTCTCGCATATTACTTGGATTTGCTGCAATATCATTACCTCTACCTGTTTTTGCGGATAGAGCTGCGGGTGAATTTTTGTTGCCGTTCTTTCCGCTACGACCTCCACTGCCGCTTTCTACTTTCTCACCTCCTATGACCATCGTTCTTCCGCCCGACGTTTCTCCGCTATTCTTATTTGCGAGTGCGCTAAACTCACTATTTATTCGCGCTGCATAAGCATCTGATGATCCGAACTGTGTTCCTCCTCCACATATATGGTTACCCGGATTCAAAGGACTATCATTGTCATTGTTGTTTTTGGGCTGTCCACATCTTGAACATGTATGACTTCCACCTCCTTTACTGCTTCCATTTATCGGTTTTTCATTCGACATCCCACTCGGATCTCGGTACATCACCGGATTATTATAACCATATTGATACGGCGTTTGATCGGGGAAACTTGACCATAATGGATCAACGGATAAAAATCTACCAGATAATTCATCATAGTGACGTGCCCCATAATCCCCTGTCTGACTTTCTCCATCTTTTTCTTTGCCTATATAACCCGGACGTGTTGATGATATGCCAATTTCTCCAAATGTACCAAAATTTAAGCTACTCATACCCGATGGCTTTAATGCCAATCGTTGAGAGCCCAAATAATCGCTTATTCTATGTTCTTTTTCCCAACCGCCACCCGCACGTCGAATATACGCTGTGCCTGCGCCACGATATTCCACAGGATAAAACACTACTCGACGCACGCCTCCACTTTCACAAGCTGTATTCACCATCGTTTGGCGACCATGCCAAATCGCGCGGGTACCATTGCCTATATCCAATAAATAATATACCCATGGGTGCATCTTGCAACTGTCAGCATCTTGCGAATAATATAATCGCTTTTGCTCACGACCGCCTGTACCATTGTAACGATATTTCCAAACATTTTTATGTAAGTATTATCATAGTTTACATTTTTGTAATTCAAAAAGTACCAGATATACATTTTCAATCTGGCTGTTTATACAGTTTTTGGGGTATATCACTTCTTATGAGAATACCGTTCAAATCAAGAGGTAAATATTCATAAAAATATTCCTCTTTCATTGAACCTTTATTCAAATAAAAGCTAATATATGCAAATGAAGGCAGACGTAAACCATTATATATTTTTGTACTTTTCATAACTGACTCAATTTTAAGTACACACCCACCGCCTTCTTCATTATATGAGTAAGTTTCTACAGCATTACTTAATCCTTCAATATTATCCATAACATCAGGATCAAGACTATCTTTAGAAAAACTTTCAACTTTACCACTTAAAATACGTTCAACATTATATGTCTTATTCTTAACTCGATAGATGTAAACAATTTCAGTCTTAGATTTTTTATACAACGATAAGGTTTCTTCATATCTCTTACCACTATATACATATTTCCCAATTTTATATAGAGAGGTTGTATCATAATTTATAGTAAACAATGAAAAAACTTTTTTTTCTATTGTATTGCTCCTATTTTTTTGGGACACCACTGTGTCTTGTTCTTTTTTATTAGTATAACTATTTTCCTTTCTCTCAGAACAAGAAAAGAGAATTACTATTAAAATTAGTATAATTATTATTTTCATCGTGTGTCCCCAAATGATGATTCTTTTACAGTTTTCAAAATAGGCAATGAATAATGTTCTATTGGAGGCACATAACCATTTGGTATTCTAATATCAACTATTTGTGACCTTGAAAAACTCCTAAGTTGTACTTTATCGCCTTGATTCCCTCCTAACAAAACGATTTTACCATCACTTGTTTGCCCAACAATAATACCAACATGCCCCTTCCCTTTTCCATAGTTAATGATTCCAACACCTCCATACACTGGTGTCGAAACAGATTGTCCCCAACCTAACCAGCTTAAACTCCTAGCACTATTCGAACCATTCAGACCTGAGGTTTCCATTACCCAATTTAGAAAAGAAGAACACCAAGGTCCCCCATCATCATCAGTTTTTGGTCGACTCCATGTTGATTGATGATACTCTAATACTCTATCATTATGTATTGGACCCGGTATCTCCGATACTCCCATCTCATTCTGGGCAGTTCTCATCCATGGTCGTGGATGTTGCGGTAGTTCAGCACCATCTTGGTCTGCATGATGCAGATGTGTTTGCCTAAAGTTACTTGGATTTGCTGCAATATCATTACCTCTACCTGTTTTTGCTGATAGAGCTGCGGGTGGATTTTTGTTGCCGTTCTTTCCGCTACGACCTCCACTGCCGCTTTCTACTTTCTCACCTCCTATGACCATCGTTCTTCCGCCCGACGTTTCTCCGCTATTCTTATTTGCGAGTGCGCTAAACTCACTATTTATTCGCGCTGCATAAGCATCTGATGATCCGAACTGTGTTCCTCCTCCACATATATGGTTACCCGGATTCAAAGGACTATCATTGTCATTGTTGTTTTTGGGCTGTCCACATCTTGAACATGTATGACTTCCACCTCCTTTACTGCTTCCATTTATCGGTTTTTCATTCGACATCCCACTCGGATCTCGGTACATCACCGGATTATTATAACCATATTGATACGGCGTTTGATCGGGGAAACTTGACCATAATGGATCAACGGATAAAAATCTACCAGATAATTCATCATAGTGACGTGCCCCATAATCCCCTGTCTGACTTTCTCCATCTTTTTCTTTGCCTATATAACCCGGACGTGTTGATGATATGCCAATTTCTCCAAATGTACCAAAATTTAAACTACTCATACCCGATGGCTTTAATGCCAATCGTTGAGAGCCCAAATAATCGACTACATTTTTATATTTTTCAAATTTCTTTTTGTGTCACCAGGTAATTCCCTACAAAACATTGTTCTTTTATCATTTACATCATTACTTGCAGTAATAACAAACAGATATTTATTATCAGTACTAACACTCATCTCCACCCATACATCATCATTACTATATACATAAGAATGAATTGCAAAAGCATTACCTTCATCATCTTCGCCCAAATCACTACCTAATTCACTTGGAACCATATACTGCATTTTCATTAACATTATTCTTGATTTTTGTAGAGTATGATTTGTTGTTTCATACAGCAATATACAGCTATCTTTGTGATTTTTCCCAATGAACAAAGATGCTTTTTGTTCTATCTCACCCGATGTACTAATAAATTGTAATTTTTGGGGGAGTAGTTTTCTAATAACTTGGTATAAATTTGTATCTCCAACAAATAATAAGTCATCACAGTATTTATATATACTATTTTTTTTCTGAATTAATGTATCTTTTGTAATAACTACAGTATTATTTTCTAAACTTTGTTTTTCTTGGTTATGGATTTCCTTATTTTCTGTACAGCTAAATGTAAAAGCAAGAGTAAAGAATAATAATCTCATTGCATATTTCATAATATAAACTCCATCTATCTCGTTTGTGTACTATTATCTGAAACTCTTAAAATAGGCAATGAATAATGTTCTATTGGTGGAACATAACCTTCTGGTACTCGAAATCCAACAAACCATTGCATAGGATACGCACTCAAACGTACCATACCATTCTGACCTTGATTTCCTCCTAGCATCACGATTCTTCCGTCCTTTGTTTGCCCAACTACAATACCAACGTGAGTTACATGATTTCCTTTAGAATCATAAGCATTTATTACCCCAACGGCTCCATACACAGGCGATGATACTTTACTGCCCCAGTTTAACCAAGTTTGACTCCCTGCACTATTGGTTCCTTTAATACTGGAAACTATCATTACCCAATTTACAAAAGAAGAACACCATGGTCCCCCATAATCATCAGTTTTTAGTCGATTCAGTGTTGATTGATGATACTCTAATACTCTATCATTATGTATTGGACCCGGTATCTCCGATACTCCCATCTCATTCTGGGCAGTTCTCATCCATGGTCGTGGATGTTGCGGTAGTTCAGCACCATCTTGGTCTGCATGATGCAGATGTGTTTGCCTAAAGTTACTTGGATTTGCTGCAATATCATTACCTCTACCTGTTTTTGCTGATAGAGCTGCGGGTGGATTTTTGTTGCCGTTCTTTCCGCTACGACCTCCACTGCCGCTTTCTACTTTCTCACCTCCTATGACCATCGTTCTTCCGCCCGACGTTTCTCCGCTATTCTTATTTGCGAGTGCGCTAAACTCACTATTTATTCGCGCTGCATAAGCATCTGATGATCCGAACTGTGTTCCTCCTCCACATATATGGTTACCCGGATTCAAAGGACTATCATTGTCATTGTTGTTTTTGGGCTGTCCACATCTTGAACATGTATGACTTCCACCTCCTTTACTGCTTCCATTTATCGGTTTTTCATTCGACATCCCACTCGGATCTCGGTACATCACCGGATTATTATAACCATATTGATACGGCGTTTGATCGGGGAAACTTGACCATAATGGATCAACGGATAAAAATCTACCAGATAATTCATCATAGTGACGTGCCCCATAATCCCCTGTCTGACTTTCTCCATCTTTTTCTTTGCCTATATAACCCGGACGTGTTGATGATATGCCAATTTCTCCAAATGTACCAAAATTTAAACTACTCATACCCGATGGCTTTAATGCCAATCGTTGAGAGCCCAAATAATCACTTATTCTATGTTCTTTTTCCCAACCACCGCCCGCACGTCGAATATACGCTGTGCCTGCGCCACGATATTCCACAGGATACAATACTACCCGACGCACGCCTCCACTTTCACAAGCTGTATTCACCATCGTTTGGCGACCATGCCAAATCGCGCGGGTACCATTGCCTATATCCAATAAATAATATACCCATGGGTGCATCTTGCAACTGTCCGCATCTTGGGAATAATATAATCGCTTTTGCTCGCGACCGCCTGTACCATTGTAACGATATTTCCAAATATTTCTGTCACTGCGCCACGTCATTGGAACTATCGTATCTTCACAATTATCATGTGTACGAACCGCCGAACCATAATATATATGGCTGAAACCATTCGTCAGTCCACGCATACCATACGCAAATTCATAGCGTGTCACTTCACCCAATTGACTATTACGGATTCCCGTAATTGCTCCGTCTTTATCATAACTATATTCTCGATTAAGCAAACTATGATCCGATTGCTGTACCCGATTGGGACTCGCTGCGTCGCCATAGCGCAAGCTATCCGTTTGTATCCCCCATTTATATACAGATAGACGATTACCAACCGCATCATAGCTGTACTCGGTGCTGTCACCACCACTACGTAAGGTTTTAACCAATCGCTCGGCACCATCATAGCTATATATCTCAGGAACGACATCACGCTTTTCCTTTATGCGTGATGAGGCATCATAGAGAAAACCCTGTCTGAATAAGGTCATCCCCATACGTTTTACCCATGTACTGTCCATACGATTACGATTATCATAGCGAAAACCCTGTTCCACAAGACCCGAACTCGTATTTCTCACTATGCTCTGCATTTTCCCGCCTATGCCATAAGTAAAAGCTATGTCCCAACTGCTCGGTGGCGGTGTATATTGGGGATATTGTGCTACTGTGCTCCAATTGCCATTGTTCATCTGCAAACCACTGCCCAAATATAATTCACTGCGGATTGTATCGGGGCGAGCATTGTCATCATAACTTATTGTCGTCACATGTTTATTGAATGGGTCGGCTGTCACAGTTTCTATAATCTGTCCACTTGCATTATAGGTATAATACACGGCATCAAAACCTATATTTTCTGTCCACCGTAATTGTGCATCTATTCTGCCAAGAATATCATAAGAATATACAATATAATGATATGGCTCTTGAGCACTTTCTCTGTAGGCAATAGCTGAAAGTTTACCTTTATAATCAGGAAGAAATCCTTGGGAAAGTAATTGTGACCACGTTGAAGAAGAGGGCAAAGCACCCCATATTCCCCCCACAGATGCAGGAAAACGGTCATAGTACATAATAAAACGAGGATTGCCCGGATTGAGAGCACAATGTTCAAAATTATCAAGATCACTGACAGGCAACAATCCCCTATCCCAATATCCTACTTCATGGCGTAAAAACAGTGAATCAATGATTACACTATTTTCATGCTCAAGATTACCGCTCGGAAAAGGAAGGCATCCAATACTGTCCATAGTTGTCGGAGCTACGGGTACGGCTGTGACGGGTGTTTGCCACATAGTTTGATTAACAGTAGCAAGAATTCCTGTATAGGGACTTATCATCAACCGATTCACGCTCGATGGCAACCATATATGACTTGTATCGCTTGATTCACCAAATTGTGCCTCGCCAATGATTGTAGGTCTGCCAAAATCATCATATTCATAATACGTGATTTTATTTTCAATATGTTGCTGTGCTGATTGTTGATAGCGTAATTGACCAATTTTATTGTATCGGTTCTCTACCCAGCCAATATCGGGCTGTTCTACTCTTTTTATTCTTCCCCAATCATCATAAGTAAATTTCGTAGTATCGCCTCGCGGAGAAATAGTATATATTTTTTGTGAATAATTATTATAGACAAATTTTGTGATGAAATTCAGACCACCACTGTCAATAACTATCTGCCGCAAACGCCCCAAACCATCACTAAAAGAAGTTGTTTTTTTCCCTGTTTCATCGAAAGATGTTTGTACGGTGCATAAACCATAATAATCTGGAATAAGACTGTCGGGGGGTAAACCAAAATCTGAAGGTTTACCAATCCGAACAATACTTCTTGCTATGGAACTGTCAGTATTAATAACTGAGTCCATTATTCCTATATCATGCGTTGTAGCCCTTACCGATTTTCCTTCGGGGTCAATGACTTTATGCGCACCTTGCGAAGAGAGTCGAGCTACGGCACTATCAATTCTTAGAGGCGAATACGGATTGCCTATAAATTGTTTACTTACCGATGAGTGATTCACGGGACTAAATACAGATTGTCCTCCAGTAACACGATTACTTACTCCACTTAAAGATGCCGCCCATCCATTATTACGATTCAAAGCAGGATCATCAATTTTTCCTAAGACAGTAGAACGTAGCTGTACATCATCATATATTGCCTTAACAGAAAAATCTGATGGCGCGGCAGGAGCGACATAAGGCGTACATACTAAACGAGGAGAAATATCATCTGCAAAAGTAGCTATCTCAATATTATCATATTCCCATTCAACAGCAGAACTAACAATACTCAGCGTCATAGATGTTGTATCACCCGCTGACATTGCTTGTAAACTGTCAAGTAATGAATCAGGCAAAGTATAATTAAGAAAAACATTTCTTCGCCATTGTAATCCTGTAAAATATGTGGTTGTATCCCAATCCATGATATAATTCTGCGACCAATTATATTTTGGTAAGGCAAACTTAAATATTATAGGTTCATGCGTAAAAGTCGTTGATTCTTTTGCTTGAACAATATTAGAGAAATATAGTTGTAAGCGTACATTTTGAATTGATGTTCCATTATGCAAAGGATCGGCATCGGTGGCTTGATAGACTAATGTTCCTTTTGCTTCAGGAAAACGAGTACTATATTTATGTTTATATGCCTCTGCACGATTATCTGCTATAAGCACGGATGTGTCTTTTTCCCATGATGAGGAATTCCATAATTTAATATCTAAAGTTTTTTTCTTCCATGAATTATTTGATGGAAAATCACCGGCTGACCATGCAATTGTGGGACGTGATAAGAGATCATAATTTGCGGTGGAATATAAAGCATCACTTTGAACCGATGCTTTCGTCACACCACCGTAGGTTAATTCTCGAAACGCTGTAAGAGTGTCATAACGCAGAGTCAAGGTATGGTCATACCAACGAACAATAGCACCACTGCCGAGAGGTGTTTCATACTCGGGATGTCTTTCAAATAGCTTTTGCGTAGTTTGTGTAGTCAATCCTGAATATACGACTCTTCCAAGCGGAGCATGATTGTAGTTGTAGAGGAAAAATGATTGCTCACCGAATAACCCTTCAATTTTTTGAATCTTTGACTGAAAGGGACCTCCAAAACGGTTAGGTAAATTTTGTGATTGTGTAACGCCATTCATTCCGCGTATCAGATAATTAGACATCATACCTCTTCTATACGGCGACGCAGGCGTATAGCTTGTATGATAGTCATAATATAATCCGGCAAGTGTATCACCCTGCACTGTATAAAATGTTCTCTTCGTAAGTCCCCAAAGCGGAGCGAAGGATTTTGTCACATTATTAATTGTCTGTGTGCGATAACGTATTATAGTAGTATCTTTACCTGCTTGCAAAGCACTATCTGTCAAACGACGTGACCAAATAAAATCATAAGTCGTATCCACCCTTGTTATACCTGTCTGCGTTCCACCTGACAGATGTTGAAAATGCTGAATACTCTTCAACAATGTATCACTGCTATTATTGGGTGCTATACTGTAATGAAATTGACTTAAAATTCCTTTGCCAAGCCGAGCAGCAAGCGCAGTATCGCCGCCATAATTATACAACTCCGTTAATGTATATTTGAGTGCAGTATGTGAGGTCGTAAGCGTATCGCTTGGTTTTTTTCTGTCAATAATCTTTGTTTTATGTTCAGTAGGAAGTATCCAGTACTTCGATTCGGTAAGGGATTCTCCTTGATACGTCGTAGTATTTAATGTGATGAACCTATCACCATAGTGAATAGAAGCATACTGTGGTTTAAAGCGAATTGATGAGCTATCAAACGGTATATTCTTATTGCGTATCGGAGATGCACTAAAATTCATGAAGAAAAGCTCGGTTGTATCTTTTTTTCCAAGAATGACATCTTCATTAATTATTCTGTGTTTGGGAATATAGGCATAATGTGTTTTTCCTGTGAGTACATTTGCACTATTTCTATATTCTAAACTCTGGCACACATTATGCACTCTTGGGTCAATCGTTTGATTTTCGCTTATACTTGCTAAATCAGATGAAGTAATAAGACTGGTCGTTGGCACAGTATAATTTATAGTGAGCGAACCATTCATAGTTGAAACTTTATCTAAACGCCACCAACCGAATTTACAATCACGATAATATGTCCAAGGCATCTCTAAATTATCATAAGTAATCTCTTTAAGCGAATACGTCATTTTTGTCACACTATTATCAGGCGCGATAATTTCATTAATGAGACCAACTGTGGAATATTCACCTGCAAGAGTGCTTCCCCAATAATTTCTTCGTTCACCTTGAGTACCAATAAATGTGCTAAGGGTTGTATCTGCAAAATCATCTATATCCAAACCATGCGAAAGAGCTCCATTATATTTCAGTTTTATCGTTCTCCCCATTGCTTCAATTGTGGCATAAGTATTACTATAGCTTATCCTATGACCATCAAATTCTGACAATAATGCCCTGCCTGTATTTGTAGTATCTACATCATGAGAATATGTATGCTTAGAACGCTTAAAAGATACAAGTGTTCTTGTATCGGAATTTATTTCTTCAAGATAGAATATTGTAGGAAAATTTCCATCATTCTTGACATATACAGTAATATCAAATGGCGTTACAAATTCTCGAAAAACGTACTCAAGACCATCACCGGGATAATATTTCATCACTCGTGGATACCATGCGAGACGAGTATTGTGCGGAACTTCATCCAAAAGTCTTTGTTTAAGATACGATGGAAAATAGGTATTTGAATCAATTGAAACTATTGCATATCCCTTTTCATTTATACCATGCGGATAGTAAATACCGGAAACAGATATATCTGTAATCACAGTGTCGTTTTCAACTTTATTTGCATTACGCAATTCTAAAATGGATCCATCGCCTCTCAGTATTCGTATATCATCATACAATGGAGTGTAATTTGGCAAAATAGGCGGTGTTATTCCTGTACAATTTGGAAATCTATGAGGAGAAATCGAAGTCATGCGATTGCATATATCATATCCGTCAAGTGTCCATACATAATGCCGTTCATCAAGGGCTGATGTTGATTTTGAAATCCATGCTGACTGAAACCCCATAGCCGATGTAAATGCCTGTACAGCAAACCCATTGACATTAAGCAACCAAGCAGGATGAACTTTAGAAAGTGATGAATACGTTTTTGTACATTTATCAAAAACAGAGTAGGACGTCATTGATACAGAACCACAATAATTTAATGACACATTTACTCCATAACCATCAACGGAATGTGTAGAAATTGGGTAAGTATAATTGACATTACCCGAAAGTGCTGATACATTTACTCCGCCACCGATACCACCACCTTTACCTACTTTACCTGCTTCCGAAGTATTATTCCCATCAATTGTTTGCTGTGCTGACAGAATAAAAGGAAAACCACACATACCAAGTAAAGGCATTAGCAAGTATAGTGCTATGTTATTATATGTTTTTCTCATAAAACCACCTCACCACTAACGAATAATAATAAATAGAAATTCGGCTATCTTACGTGAGCCAGAATAAACACGTATGGTATAGTAACCAGAAAACAGACTGTGCAAATCAAGACGTGTACGTAAATCGCCATTTTGTTGAAGAGTAATGGATTGCTTAAGTACACGTTGAGCATTTGACCCATAAACTTCAACATCATACATACCTGCGGGCATACTTTCTAAAGACTGAATATCTGTAAACAGAGTGGCAGGATTAGGTGAAACGGAAAAAATATTGCCACCACTTTTTAAATAGGATTCTCCATAATTTTCGATAGCAATATCAAATCGTTGTATTTTCCAAAGATTACCACCGGACATATCATGCTTTTGTGGCTCAACGAGTTGTTTCCCTTTTTGCAACTCTCGAACAATCAAAGGCATGTTTGCATTAGTATCTATAAGGGACAAATCAAGAATCGGCAACTGTTTCAGACCTTGTTGACCAAAAATTACAACAAATCTTGCTGTATCAACATTCAAGCGTACTTTACCTCTAACACGTAATACCAAATCATCAACAGCATCATTATTCATGTTATCATGAAATGTCATCACAGATAAAGAGTTCCATGCAGGAAATTTAAGAAGAGTTTCTCTGTATCCCGTTGAGGGAATATTGTCATTACACTCTCCCCATCCCCAACGGATAGATAGTGGAATTACTCGGGTTTTGTGACCATTGTGGATTTTTCTACCAATGAGAGTATCTGGAAGACAATCATTATCAAACTTAAATATCTGCATAACAGTTGTAGAATCCTCAGCCGAAATTGCTACATGTGAATAAAGCAAAAGCAGACTCATAAGGGTTATCAAAAATCGTTCGATTTTTATGAAGGACAGGTTTTTCATAATGAACCTTTCAAATGGAAAAAAGAATCATTGAGTCATTAAACAAATGATTTAAATACATAAAAATAGTACCTATCATCCCAGTGCTATAGAGAACACAAGTGACTTAAGTCAATAGAAAGATATTAACTTATGAATTACTAAGCAAAGATATTATAGATATGTAAACAGAAAATAGTGTAAAAACTGTAGATGTACGAAAGAAATTGTTAATGTACGGAAAGCTAAATTGGACAATTTATTGATAAACAGAAGCCTGAAAAAGAACACTAACTTTGTACAACAAGGTAAAAAGTTAATACCACCACATAAAGCGAAACAAAACATTCAATAAAACACTGCAATAGAGTATCTTTAACTTACTATAGAAAAGAATATATGATGACTCATTGCATATCATACTCACAGAATGAATTGCTACATTCAAAATTAACAAAATTTTTGAATTGTGCAAATTTTTGTAAAAAAAAATTTATACAAAGAAAGAAATGATTGGATTGGTTGGTAATATAACCATACTCTAACTGAGCTCAAAAACGATTTCAAAAGAGATAATATCTATTCAATTATGTGTACATACTTATATGTCTGTTTATTCTTCGCAATGTTCATCACTTTAATTGATATAGAAAGTGATATGTATCATGGAAAAAGATAGAGCATTGTATCATTACTATGACATCCGAAGGTTTTATATAGTATCTCTTTAGAAATGACCTTGTATATCTTTGATTCATATTTCATGCTTACTTTGCTGAGCTGTCTCTTCGGTTTGTTCGGTATCAAGTATATCTTTGACTCTTATCTTATGTTTACCTTTTGTACGGTCAATGTTTTTTGAGTAAACCACGCTATCATAGGCGTGGTTTACATTTTTAGTTTACTTATAATTACTTAAGAGGTTTACATCGTTAAAACGGACTCACTTAAGTATTTAAATATTAGTACTTTACGGAAAGTGAAATTTTACTCAAAATGAGGTCGGGGGGTCGAAAAGTGCTCGTCGGGGGGTCGAAAAGTGCTCGTCGGGGGGTC